>VFSW01000039.1_pt1 | contig 143366 bp, 143 predicted proteins | sample 5358111 | NCBI WGS metagenome assembly VFSW01 (sample SAMN11554181, study PRJNA540505) | mine drainage metagenome | isolation source: sediment from site ElyBrook_90M | place: USA: Ely Copper Mine, Vershire, VT | collected 2017 | reverse complement strand
GGCTCTAGCGTCGGCGCGGCGCGCCCGCCCCTCGCTCCCCAGGGTCGCGTTCGGGGGTTGCGGGGGTGACCCCCCTTTCCGCCTGCGGGTCCGCCGCTTCGGGACCTTCGGACAGAAGGACTCGTGAAGAAGGTTGATGAAGGCTACTCGTTGGCGGATTAAAATCTTTTATCAATAAAGTTACGGCTATACCCATGAGGCAGACAAATCCACCCGTGACGGCGAAAAGGACTTGATAACTTCCAAACAGAAGAATGAGACTGCCGATGATTGGCCCGATGGTATCGGCGAGTGGCCAGACACCACGGAATATATTTACCGTATTTATATCTCGTTCTGTAACGCGTCGGAAGAAGTGTCCCTCATTCATACTTTCGATAAGTGCGGCTCCAATGCGTGAGCTGATGAGAATACAGAGGATGAGGAAGATTGGTGAGGCCGAAGTAAGCAGACTGACCGACGCGAGAGCAGCGCCTGCGATTAGGAAGCCGGTGATCATGAGCTCTTTATCACCGAGGATTCGGTCGGCAATCCAGCCGGCTGGATACTCGATGAGCACGTAGGGAATAAGCATGATCGAAAATGTCCAGCCAAGGTTTGACCATGGGATGCTGAGTACGTTATGAAGATAAATGGGGATATACAGTGGTGCCCAGACGTAAAAGAGGTAAAGGATAAGATGTCCAAGGGTAGCCGCCGCAAGATCGCGGTCATGCATGATGCAAATAAATGCGTCACGCATGGTGGAGGTCGCGACGGGCGCACCTCGTGGGAGGTGTTGGGTTGCGAAGAGAGCAATGAAGGGTACCATGACGGCTGCGGAAACGAGGAATACACGACCATATGCATCGGAATTCATGAGAAGCACGCCTACAAAAAGTGGTGCAATAATTGAAGCAACATTCCATGCGGTGAGAAAAATCGTGCGTACTCTCCCCGTGGTACCCTCTTCGGTGACCGTTGCTTCAAGGAGCAGATCAAGCTCGTAAGAAAGGAGTGGTTGGAGCGAGATGGCCAAAGCGATAAGGATAGAAATCGCGAAGGTGCCTGGCGCGATAGCAAGAGCGAGGAGTACAAGCATTTCTGCAATCGCGAACACTAGTGCGAGACGTTGTGCACCATACCGAGCAACAAGTTTCGGTAGGAACGGGAAAGAGATGAGTGCGAAAATTGCGCCACCCGCAATGACGAGGCCGGTATATGCGGGTGGCATGAAGGATGCTAAATACGAAAGGGGAATGTAAGCAATAAGCGAGGAACACAGAGAAAAGAAGAAATTTCCGGTGGAAAGAATGACTCGTGGATGCATTGTCCACGAGCATACCATGTACGGGTTAGGGTTTGAGTATGACTAGACAAACGTCTATGAAGGCGGTGCAATGATTGCACAGTACGGCCCAGATGAGGTAAATCAAAAGCGACGAGATAGCTTTTAGGTTCTCAGGAACATGCAGACCGTCAACATCCCCAATACTTAATTGCGATATTGATTTTATTTACATCCCAATTAATACCGGGATCACCATTGGTGCCTTGTTAGTTCGTGCGAAGAGAAATCCAGCTATCACATCAGTCAGATTGTTTTTTACGTAGTCAAGATCGATAGGGTTCATGTTATGTGTCGAGTCTTCAATCGTCTTTTTGATAAGGATCCGTGCCTCGTTGAGCAGATTCTGTGACTCGCGAAGATAGATGAAGCCGCGACTGATGATATCCGGCGACTTGCGTAGCTTACCAGTCTTTAGATTCACGCTTGCGATGATGACGAACATGCCATCCTTTGCGAGTGATTGACGATCACGGATGACAACCTCTTGTATATCGCCGATCATGAAGCCATCAACGACAAGCGGTGCAGACGGTACTTTCTGTTTATGCACAAACATCTCCTTTCCATCGATGATATCGATGACTGTTCCGTTGTCTGGAATAATGATGTTTGCCTTCGGGAAACCGGCTTGCTCGACCGCTTTTGCGTGACAAGTAGTCATTGAACGGTAACCATACCCCGGCATGAAGAACTTTGCTTTTACCTGCTGGTTGATCCAAACGAGTTCGCCCGAATTACCGTGGCCAGTCGAGTGAACATCGCTCGATCGGTAATGAATGATCGTGACATTATTTCGGTAAAGATTATCCTTGAGCTTTTGCACTGAGATCTCATTGCCTGGGATGACAGACGACGAGAGTACGATAGTGTCTCGTTCGTTAAATGTAATGTATTTGTGTTGCTTGGTCGCGATGCGCATCAGTGCGGCGAATTCTTCGCCTTGTGCACCGGTTGCAAGAACGACGATCTTATTTGGCGGGTAATCACTCATTTCCTGGGCAGGAATGATCGTGTTCTTGTCGACTGTTAGCAACCCGGCTTTCTGGGCGATCTCAATGTTGTTTTTTATCGAACGGCCTTCGGTGACAATTTTTTTTCCGTACCGTTCGGCGAACTGGATGATGTTGATCATTCGCTCAAATTGCGAAGCGAAGGTCCCAATGATCAGACGGCTCTGCACGGTCTTGATGATCTCCTCAAGTGTTTGGAGCACGCGTTGCTCCGGGATCGAGAAACCATCCTTCTCGGCGTTGGTGGAATCGGCAATGAAGAAGAGGTTATTCTCTTTCCCAACCTCGCCCCATGTTTTCTGCTCCCGTTCCGAGGGAACACCATCGACATGATCGAGCTTCAGATCACCAGTAACGACAACATTACCGTAAGGAGTTCGAATTGAAACGCCCATAGAATCGGGAATCGAGTGCGTAACCGGAAAGAATCTCACGCGCGTGTTGCCGATTGCAAGTTCGGAATTGATCTCGATCTCGACAATTTCTGGTTTTGGGACGTCTGGATACTCTTCTTGTCGGCGCTGAATCATGATGCTGGTTGCGCGTCGCGTATATATGGGCGGATTGCCGAAGCGTGGCAGCGTAAAAGGTATGCCGCCGATATGGTCGAGATGACCGTGAGTGATAATGACACCCTTTACACGCTCGGCATTTTTCTCTAGAAATTTTGTGTTCGGGAGCGTGTAATCAACACCTGGAACATCGTCTTCAGCTTTAAAATGAAAGCCAGCATCCATAACGATGATATCGCCGTTCACATCAATCGCCACCATGTTGCGGCCTACTTCTTCAACGCCACCCAGGGGAACGATGCGGACGACATTTTCTGCTGGTCGTTCCGGATAATAATCGGCTGTACGATTGGGACGTACATTTGAGAGTGCGGTCGGCCGACGCAGAATTCGTTGGATACGTCGTGAAGCGCCGCCAGGGCGTACCCCGCCACTGTGGTTTGACGATGATGGACGACTCCCACGATTAAAGCGCCGCTGCGTAGTGCGGGTATGCGGTTCTGAACGTGGTGCAGGAGCTGGTGCGGGGGCTGGATTCATAAGGATTGGTTAGTTATTCGGGCTTGTAAAATTAATAAAGTTAAACCCGTACGAAAATGTGATTTTAATGTGCAAAGAACGGCCAGACCTTATCAGTTTCCATATACCAAGACGCGACCGTTGCAAAGCGGTCCGCAGGCGTAATGATCTGTGGAAGTTTTACACCATGCAAATCCGTCGGCACCGCATAGGTGAAGTCAGGCGCATAAATAAATGCCGCAGGATAATCTGCAGCAATGGTGTCTTCAATTTTCTGCAAATCGGCTGTACGGGTATTCGGATCAGTCGAATTTCGTGCGTCCTCAAGCAGAGCATCAACATTTTTGTTTGCATACTGTGCGATATTGAGACCAGGATCATTGCGTTCCTGTGAATCCCAGAAAGCATAGAGATCCTGGCTACGGCCAATGACCATGCCGTAAAGCAATGCTCCATATTTACGTGGGCGAATAACATTTTGCGAGAGATCGCCCGGCTCATAGAGTTCGATATCGACTGGAATACCGAGCTGTTCCCAATCTGCTCTCACACTACTCGCTACGTCCTTCATCTCTGGAACATTTGAAGTACGTATTGTGATATGGTCTAGGGTTAGTTTCGCGGCTATATTTTTCCAAACACGAAGAGAGCCATCGTAGGTCCATCCAGCTGACTCAAGTATCTGTGCCGCGTCCGCTGTCGGGTTTGCCGATTGGGGAACCGGTACTTGTTTCACGTTTCCGCCCGGCGGAATAGGTCCCATAAGGGCAGTTGCATAACCTCCAAGTACTTTTTTGACGATTTCTGAACGATTAATCGCCAGCGAAAGCGCTTTGCGCACCTCAATGCGTGCATACACCGGTTTCTCACTCGGGTTCCAGAATACGCCGAAGACGCGAGCATAGGGGGCCGTGAGATCCGTCGATGACGGAATGTCGTACGCACTCTGAATAGCACCGCTTTTAAGGGCAGCAATAAGATCGCTGGTGTTTGGATAGAAGTTGAGGCGGATACCATCTAGATACGGTCGACCAGACACGTAGTACGGATTCGCCGTAAGCGATACGCTCTGTATAAGTCCTGAAGAATCACGCGAAACCCCAGTGACCTTGAAGGGTCCGGCGCCCACCGGATTCGTTTCTAGGTTAGAGAAAGGAAACTCCTCACTCGAGACATTCTGCCAGAGATGGGCTGGAAGGACGCCAAGCGTTGTGAGTCCAAGAAAAGGCACATATGGCTTCGCGAGTGTGAAACGTACCGTACGTTGATCAATGGCAGTTACACTCACGCCGGACCAGTCCGCGTATTCTGGGCTATTAAGCGCCGGGTTCTGTGCTTGTTGTACAGTGAATACCACATCATTCGCCGTAACAGGTGTGCCGTCGGAAAACCTTGCATTTTTCCGTAGAGTGAATGTATACGATTTCCCATCGGCAGAAATTGTGTAATTTTCCGCGAGTATTGGGACAAGTGCTCCTGAACCGGAAAGACCCATGAGTCCAGCGTAAGTAAGCGCTGAAAGGTCGCGGTCAGCATCGCTTATTGCGAGAAGTGGGTTTGTAAATTGTGGGCTCCCTATCTCGCCTTCAGTTAAGATTCCGCCATAAGTTGGTATTTGCACCAAGAGCGATTGTTCAAGCGTGTAAAGACTAGAGAGAGAAGCGAAACAGATGAGAACCCCAAAAAAGTATAAAAGGACGCGATCTCCCGAATGAAGGGCATGGATATGCGCTTCAAAACGTTCGAGCGGCTTAAAAGTCCGCGAGCGTGTTAATTGTTTCCATGCCCAGTTGCTCATGATCCTCCGAGAAGGAAGTTTGCTATTGCTGCGAGTACGAGAAGCACCGCGATAACGATTGTCGCATTGAATAGAAACTTTTCAGCGCCTCTGCGCTTATAAAATGTCGACGCAAAATTGTCGCCTCCGAAAGCTCCGCCGAGGGTTGCGCCGCGCTGCTGAAGCACGATGCCAACAATGAGGAGTATTGAGAGGGTAATTTCCGCGTACGGCAGTGCCGATACGAGTGCCTCCATCTGTAGTCCTAGGATACCACGGATCGAGGAATAGGTGCAAGGTACCGAATAGAATAGCAATCTACAGCGTAAAACAAGGACTTATCGGAGAAGTCAGAGCAACTAGAATCACCAACCGTACTCAGGAATTATCAAGAAGAATCATCTTTCATCATTTTTTGGACAACCAATGGGCTTCTTAAGCATAAGAATGGATATAAAGATGCAAAACACTGTTTTTCTATTCGATAGGCGGTGATAATTTCGTTTGCTGCGAACTCAATTTCTTTTCTATCGGGCCTCATTTTGCATTTGCTTGCGTAGCAAGAAAAATTTCTCTATACTCTGTGTACACGTGCGGGGGGCGATTATTCACCATTTATATTTGGAGAACGATATGATAAAAAAATTTCCACTGACACCACTCAGCGATCGTGTTGTAGTACAGCCCACAGACAAAGGCGGCGAAAAGAAGCTTCCGTCGGGCATCATTATTCCTGAGACGGTGGATAAGGAAAAGCCAATGCAAGGCGCAGTCGTTGCGGTTGGTCCAGGCAAGTATGAGGACGGGAAACATTTGCCGATGCAGGTGAAGACGGGTGATACGGTGCTCTTTAGTAAGTACGGCTACGACGAGGTAAAGATTGAGGGGAAAGAATTCTATATCCTCTCGGAATCCAGCATTCTAGGCATCGTAAATTAATCATATTTTTACATCACTATGGCGAAACAAATCCTTTTTTCCGAAGATGCACGCAAAAGTATTGCAAAAGGTATCGCGCAGGCTGCGCGAACAGTGAAGGTGACGCTCGGCCCCAAAGGGCGCAACGTCGTCATTGAGAAGTCCTACGGCGGTCCGCGTATTACGAACGACGGTGTCTCCATCGCAAAAGAAATTTCCCTGAAGGATCGTTTTGAGAATATGGGCGCGGAAATCGTAAAGGAGGTAGCGACCAAAACCAATGATACCGCTGGCGATGGTACCACCACATCGGTGGTGCTTCTTGAGGCTCTTGTTGGTGAGGGTCTCCAGTACATGATGAAGGGCGCGAGTGCAATGATGATTCGAAGTGGAATGGAAAAAGCAAAGATTGCAGCACTCGCAGAACTTAAAAAAATGGCAAAACAGGTAAGTAGCAAGGCGGAGGTAAAACAGGTTGCTTCTATATCGGCGGAATCCGAGGTTTTGGGAAGCATTATTGCCGAGGCGGTGGAAAAAGTCGGCTCCTCTGGCGTCGTAACGGTTGAAGAAAGCCAAGGAATGGAACTCTCTTATGACATTGTTGAAGGGCTGCAGATCGACAAGGGTTATGTTTCGGCATACATGGTCACAAATCCGGAACGTATGGAGGCTGAAATGAAAGATGCGTCTATACTGTTGACTGACAAAAAGATTAGCAACGTACAGGAAATACTGCCGCTTCTTGAAAAAGTCGTACAGTCGGGGAAAAAGGATCTTGTCATTATCGCGGACGACATAGATGGTGACGCGCTCTCAACCTTTATTGTAAACAAGTTGCGTGGAACCTTTAATGTGCTCGCAGTGAAGGCGCCGGGCTACGGCGATCGTAAGAAAGACATGCTTGCCGATATCGCGACGGTAGTCGGTGGCCAGGTCATTTCGGATGAGGTTGGCATAAAATTCGACAACGCGACACTCTCAATGCTTGGTAAAGCCGCACGTGTGGTGGCCACCAAAGACACGACAACCATCGTCGGCGGTAAGGGTAAGAAGGCGGATATCACGGCACGGACTGGACAGCTTAAGGCGCAGATGAACCTTACTGAATCTAAATTCGATAAGGAAAAGCTTGAGGAACGCATTGCCAAACTTTCAGGCGGTGTCGCAGTCATCTCCGTCGGAGCGGCGACTGAGACCGAAATGAAATATCTTAAGGACAAAATTGACGATGCGGTCAAGGCGACAAAGGCTTCTATTGAAGAGGGTATTGTAGCTGGCGGCGGTACGGCGCTCGCTAAAGTTGCAAAAAAACTTGCCGCGCATGAGGAGAAGATGAATGCGGATGAGCGGACTGGCTTCAATATTGTCGTACGGGCACTTGAGACTCCACTTGCACAGATAGCAATTAATGCCGGGAAAGATGACGTGGCCATTATTGTCTCGCGGGTACAGTCTGGTAAGGCGAATACCGGCTATGACGCAGTTGCAGATGAAATCGTTGATGACCTGCTTGCGAGGGGTATTGTTGACCCAGTAAAGATGCCACGCATGGCGCTTGAGAACGCGATATCCGCAGCGGCGATTCTCCTTACCACTGAAGCAGCAATTGCTGATATTCCAGAGCCAAAAATTCAGCAAGCTAGCGGGGGAGGCATGGATGGGATGGGCTACTAAGGTATGAAAAACGGCGCCCGCATGTGAGCGGGCGCCGTTTTTCACACATCGGGTTGTTCATTGAAACTCACAACCTCCCAACCTTGCGTCTTCGAGAAAAATTTCCACGGGTGGAACTCGCATACAGTGATACCCGCATTATCTGAGGTATTAAAAAATGTAAGTTTAACGAAATCAGCGGCATGCAATCGTTCACGATAGAGGATATACGCGATGAACATCTTGAGGAAGAGGTGATGTGTAATGACCACAGTCCCATGCGCTCTTTGACGTATGAGGAATTTGACGCACATTTGGGCACGTGCTTTTAGATCGATAAAGTTTTCTTCGTCAGAAACGCGATAGTCATCTGCATGGTACGCGAGATCCATTTGATCGACGATACGAATAACCCCAAGATCTTTGGTCGACTTTCCGATAATTTCGCTCGGATTGCGGCGCTCAGTAAAAAGAGGAGAGGATATAATGGGCACCTTAAGATACGTATTGACAATCGCGGCAGTTTCCTCAGCTCGTGGATAAGTGCTGGAAATAATGAGCTTAATAGGGAAGTTTTTCAGATATCGTCCTACCATCCCCGCCTGAAGCCTTCCAGTTTCTGAAAGGGCGCCAGTTTCTCCTTGGCGAATATGTTGTGCGTTTAAGAGCGTTTCACCGTGACGGACGAGGTAGAATCGTCGCGGGCGCCCGAGGAGTATAAGGGCTACGGCAATAATTATTACGATACTAAAAAATACGAGCAACATAATATATCCAGTATAACCGAATGATGGTAAAATAATACTCGATTCTAATATGAGCAGTAAATCGCTTATTTGGGGCGGAATGATAGTTGGTTCGACTGTTGGAGGTTTTATTCCTTTCATCTGGAATGGCGGCTTTATGGCATATTCCATATGGGGCGCAATCGGGGGTTTCGTAGGTATCTGGGCTGGTTTCAAGATCGCCAAAGCGACTGGCGCGCTCTGATGGGTGGAGGAGACCACGCCACGTTTTACACAGGGCTTCTAAATTGCTTCTCAAGGCGTCATATACTATAAAAAGCGGACCACCATACCCCGCTTTTAACCACCTTATTCATCCACACGAACATGAAATCATTGCACCGCGTTGCGTTCGTCCTAGCGATCATCGGCGCACTCAACTGGGGTCTCGTCGGGATTGGAGATTATATTGGTAGTAATTGGAACGTCGTGAATCTTCTTCTTGGTTCTTGGTCGTGGCTTGAGGATCTCGTCTACGTGCTTGTCGGTCTCTCGGCGATCTATCTTATTTTTGAGCATAAGAATACATGCCGAGTCTGTGGAAACAGTCCTTCATCGGCAGGATCCGGGACAGGGACGGGAACGTAGATTACACGTAAAACGTGACTTGAAGAATCGCCGACGTAAAATCGGCGATTCTTTTTATTACGGTTTTAACTTTCGAATTATATTCTTGCTCGCTATGAGCTTGTAATCTTTATGTGAGAAACAGGATGATATGGATATCCGAAATCATGCCTCTCCTTTTGAAGGAGGAGTCGGCTTCAGAGAAACGGGAACTGTTCAGAAACTCAAGATCAAGAATAATTTTTTAAGCGATCGTGCTACAGCTTACTTGCGATCACTCGGGCCTGCACGATAAAAATTGTTCTACAGGTGATATATTGCGCTTCGCTCGAATCTATTTTCGCAGAAAACAGGAGTAATTACCCATACGTTCACCCCTACATTCGCCCTACCTCAGAACGTAGGGGTAGCTAGTCTCGATATTGGACTCAACGCTGGAGTTTATGACTATCGTTCGAAAAAATCTGTAACCCTACTTCATCTCCATTTTACCCATGTTTATAATGGAGTGCTCCTCGGAATTTCGCTCAGGCGCGCCTAAATCCCCTCAACTCATCCTTTGGTGGCGGTTCGTTCAAGGATTCTTGCTCTTGCCACAGCCCTCCCGGGTCTGTCCGATACAAAAGTCTTCGGGCGGGTAGTTCACAGTCAGTGCCCACGCTTCCAAGACACGGAAGGGCGAATGCAACAAACCTACGTCCTTACGCGTATATATATGTTCGTGTTAGCAGCTAATATTCTTAACTATGACTTTGAAAAGAAAATTAATGATTCTCTCGGCGGGATCGGCGATTGTGGGCATACTCGCCGTGACAGGTACGGCATTTGCAGCTTCTGGTCACCCCGGACCTGGACATGCTTCTCCTCCGGTGGCGAGAGGAGTAGTCTCGGCAATAAGTGGAGATACATTCACGGTCGTATCGAAAGCGTCTCCTATGCCGCCTAAAAGTGTTGGTGTCCCTACTTCGACCACCTATACCGTTAATGCGACGAATGCATCGGTTATGAAGGATGGAAAGACGTCGACATTCTCGGCGATTAGTGTCGGTAATCGGATGGCGATATGGGGCGCGATAAACGGTTCAAACATTATCGCAACCAAGATTCGTATTGGTATGCCACCCCCCAAAATGCCGCTGAACAAAATCATGGGCCCGCACCAGATCGCACTAAACTTCCATGGAAACGGTGATCCAGTCGTAGGTGGTAGTGTCGTTACTGTAAACGGTACTACTCTCACTATCGCCAATGCGGAAAAAGTAACCTACACAGTGAACGCCTCTTCTGCAACGATAGAGAAGGTGGGGAGTGCAGCAACGTCAACGTTGCTCTCAAATATCGTCGTGGGCAACAAGGTCATCGTGCAAGGTGTATTCACTGGTACAACGGTAGCGGCATCATCCATCCTTGATCAGGGAACGGGCACGACACGTCCGATGACTCCTGCACTCGGTCCTATCGGATTCTTCACGCACCTATTTGGCTTTTGAGTTCTCCTGTCTAGATAAATATCACGCTAGAAATACAAAACACCCTCATCAGGGTGTTTTGTATTTATTAACCAGGATAATATCAAGAACCCCGCATTGCAGTCCTAAAATCTAATTTTCACCGGCGCCGCTAGAGAAACAACGATCGGCGCTTCAACGCCAAGTTGACAAGTGATTACATAGTTTGGTCGTGAGTTTCTGAAACTTATATCTGAGCCCACCGAGGAAAGACGGGCGTAAGGCACTCGGTTCTCTCCGATAAAAAGTATCCAGGGCGGGCTACTCGGGATTCAGACTTTGTAGATCAACACCCACAAGCCCTTTTGACGCGACAGAAAAGACTTTATCGAGGCCTCCGGGTCTAGGAGTACTTTTTACCAAAAGCGTTCCACGGCAATACTAAGTCAGATTTAGGGAAATGGTCCAAAATCCATTGCACATAGGTATTGCTGTTGGGGCCTGCGAGCGAATACTGATTACAATGTGGATATTTGTTCGGGGAGTTCTCAATAAATTCTAGCATTTCATGTGCGATTGAATTCTCGTCTCCCTCAATCAGGCCGAGCAGTGAACTTGTGGCCCAGAAATATTTCTCTGAAAAGAAAAACTTTGAGATTCCTTGAGTGGGGGAGTAGAAATTTTTGTGCAAGTGGCCCCACCGCAGTTGCCAGTCTGGTTGTGGCCGCCAAAATATCTCCCATCGTGAAATAACCCCTCTCCGATTGGTAACGAACCATGGATGACATCCGAAACTAAATGGCAGAGTTGCAGGACAAGAAAAAAGAAAGACTTGGTACTTGTCCTTTTTGAGAAGATTTTCAAATTTTCCTTTTCTATCCATTACAATTTTAATTATAGCTCAATGCTGACAAAACAAGATTCTCGAGTCTGTCCGATAAAAAGTATCAAGTGCGGAGACGGTGGGATTTGAACCCACGAGAGGATTTCTCCCCTGCCTCATTAGCAGCGAGGTGCTTTCGACCACTCAGCCACGTCTCCGTAAAGGTCAGGATATCAAACTTGATGGACAAGGGCGAGCGATTTAGTCACGGGCCTCGCGAACTCTAGGAATCCATAGAGTAAAATATTTCACAAAATTATTTCGTCCACATAGGCTTGAAATAAAGAAAATATTCAAGGAATGCATCATGGTATTATTTCAATATGTCGTTTCTTGATTCTCTATTCGCAAAAAAGGAAAAGAGTGTCCTTGGCGTCGACATCGGCTCGTCGTCTCTGAAAGTTGTGCAGCTACGCAAGGAGCATGGGAAGGCAGTGCTTGAAACCTATGGGGAACTTGCGCTCGGTCCGTATGGCGGTTTTGAGGTTGGGCAAGCAATGAACCTTTCCGCTGAGCAAACCATCGAAACATTAAGAGATCTGCTGCGGGAGGCAAAGGTAACCACGAGGAGTTGTGGTGTTTCGATACCCTTTGCGCGTTCGCTTCTCACTCTAGTAACCTTGCCGTATCGTAAGGATCCCGCAGAACAGAAAACAGTCATTGAACTTGAGGCGCGTAAGTACATTCCCATCCCGGTGAGTGAAGTGCAGCTCGATTGGTTCATTGTGCCCAAGGCGAATCCTTCCCAGCCCACAGAAGGGGGTTCTTCGAATACCACAGCTACTCGTGAGAAAGTCGACGTGCTCCTGGTTGCCGTTTCAAATGATGAACTATCTTTACTTCAGAAGGTTGTCACGAGTACGGAACTTATCGCAAGTTTTTATGAGATTGAGATTTTCAGTACACTCCGATCGGTAGTTGAGGAGCAGGTAAAGCCGGTCATGGTGCTTGATGTTGGTGCGGCCTCAACGAAAACTTATGTCATTGAGCATGGTGTCGTGGCGTCCTCTCACTCGATAAGCGTGGGAAGCCAGGACATTACGCGCGCCATTTCGGTTTCTGGCAATCTCCCTTTTGCACGAGCGGAAGCCTTAAAAAAAGAAGAGGGTATTGGTGGCTCTGACGTGCTCGGAGGTCCAGAACTCGTCTTTTCACGTATTTTCTCCGAGGCGCGACGTGTTCTTGTGCAGTATGAAACGGCGCAAAAGAAATCAATCACTTCCATTGTACTCACGGGTGGCGGTGGGGTGACGAAAGAACTAGGTACCTACGCAAAAGGAATTTTCTCGATTGACGTGCGTGTCGCGGATCCTTTTATGAAAACCGAAGCGCCCGCTTTCATGCGGCCAATTCTTAAGGAGATCGGTCCAGAGTTCGCTGTCGCTGTTGGTTTAGCGCTCCGCAAACTTGAGGAGATATAAACATGTGTTTTACACAGGTATCCCACGTGACATTTGTGTAAGCATTGTATACTAAAATAGAAATGGACCTTCCTCACACGATACCGACTTCATTTGTTCCCCGGCCAGCATCCGCTGCCGCGCGCAAGCCACATAGCGATTTCACCGGCGCGTTTGGTTTTCTCGCATATGCAGTTCTCGGTATCACTTTCGCACTCGCAATTGGCGTTTTCCTTTATGGTCGAATTCTTGCCGCGACTCAGAGCTCAAAAGACATGATTCTCCAAAAGGCGGAAGCGGGGCTTGACCCAGCGACGGTCGAGAGCTTTGTGCAATTGCGCGATCGTCTTGACTCGAGTGAGGAACTTCTCTCAAACCATGTCGCGTTTTCCGGTTTCTTTACAGCGCTTGATACATTGTTGCCAGCAACGGTCCGTTTCACCTCTATTCAACTTTCGATTGGTACTGCCGCTCCTGGCACTACTGGCGGAGAATCCATTACTTTTGACGGTACGGGCGTCGCAAAGACTTTCAACGCACTTGCAGCTACTTCAAACGCGTTTGCCGCCGACGGGCGCATCAAGGATGCAGTCTTTTCAAACTTTGTCGTTAATAAAGATAATTCCGTGTCGTTTGCACTTTCTGCTTCGCTTGATCCGAAACTCATCGCCTTTGCATCACCGTCGTCTACTACATCCACATCCTCACTCATGACAGCGTCTTCGTCCGCACTAACACCATGACTAGCCGCATCCTTCCCATCGTAGCGCTCATAATTGCTGTCGGTATATTTTTTGGATATGTGAGTCCAACGTGGACTGGGTCGATAGCAGTAGCGAAGGCGGCTATTGCTTATGACGATCAGGCACTTTCCGCCGCAAATGCCTATTCTGTTCAACAGAATCAACTTATTCAAGCGCGCGCCGCAATTGATCCCACGAATCTCACACGACTCGCCACATTTCTTCCAAGTTCGGTCGATGATGTTGGTTTCGTTCTCGATTTGGACGCGCTTGCAGCTCGGAGTGGAATCTCGCTCTCCAATATCAATGTTATAACAAATGGAACATCTGCAGGATCTGGAAATTCAAATACCGCCGGGCTTTCGGCGGCTACAAACCCGGTTGGATCAATCGATATCTCTCTTTCTGCGGTCGGAACCTATGCTGCCTTGAATGCGTTTCTGAGTGGTGTAGAAGAGAGCGAGCGTCTTATAGATGTTCGGTCCATTACTATAGCTGGCTCCGACACTGGGGTCTATAATTACAGTATTACGATGCGTATTTACTGGCTGCGCTAAAAGTGATTTTTGAGATATGAAATCAAACACAATCGTTATCATCGTCATCACGCTCCTTCTCGCAGCCGGTGCATACTGGTACTTCTTCACGGGAACAGGGAATCAACCGCCCTTGTCCACTAATAACGTGCCTGTAAATCAGGCACAGGCGCAATTTGAGACACTAGTTGGCGACCTCAAACCGATTTCATTCAATACCAGTATTTTCTCGGATCCACGTTTCAATGCGCTTGTTGACATTACGACGACCGTCTTACCAGAACCGTCTGGTCGTCCTGATCCACTGGCGCCTATTCCTGGCGTGACTGGGCATTAAGTAATGAATCTTCTCGAGCTACTTGTTGAAAAAGGTCTTCTTTCCGCAAATGATCGTGCGAAGGCGGAGGCCGAGCTTGCGAAGCATCGTCCACTTTCCGAGACGCTTTCCGAACATGGAATTACAGTCAAGGATGCGCTTGCCGTTGCGGGTGGTTTGTACGGGTTTCCAACTCGCGTGTTGGGGGATCCTCCTGCCAATGATGACGTGCTCAGCTATATTCCAGTTGATTCGGCACGCTATTATGGATTCGTGCCGCTTGATATCGTAGAGGGCGCACTTGAGGTTGGCATTACTGATCCAGACAATATAGAAGCGTTTGATGCGCTGCAATTCATATCGGGAAAAATTGGCATACCCTACAAAATCGTTCTCATTACGAAGGATGATTTCAATCGTGTACTTGACGCGTATCAAAATCTCTCGGGTGAGGTCGGCAAAGCACTTTCTGAATACGAAACGGTTTCGAAACCTCCTTCCGCCGGAGCGCCTCCGACCTCGGGAACGCCAGTTTCCTCGGGAGACTCGATTACGTCTACGGGCGAGGCACTTAATCTCTCTGGCCCTCGTGAGTCTTTAAAAGAAGACGCTCCTGTCACAAAAATCGTCTCAACGCTACTGCGTTATGCCATTGAAGGGCATTCATCCGATATTCATATTGAACCTTCGCCAACAAAGACGCGGGTTCGTTTTCGTACCGATGGTATTCTCCATACTTCTCTTGAGTTGCCGCGGAACGTGCACGAGGCAGTCGTCGCGCGCGTCAAGATACTTGCGAAACTACGCCTTGATGAAAAGCGTAAGCCGCAAGACGGACGTTTTTCCGCATCCGTTGAAAAGCATCGTATCGATTTTCGTGTCTCCACATTTCCGACTGAATTCGGTGAGAAGGTTGTGATGCGCATTCTCGACCAGTCGACCGCGACGGCGACTCTGGATTCAATCGGATTTTCAAAAGAGCAGCTTACCTCCGTCCGTACCATGATGCAGGCGCCCTATGGCATCATTCTCATTGCCGGACCGACCGGGTCTGGGAAATCGACTACGCTTTTTGCGATGCTCTCCGAGCTTGATCGTGAGAAATTCAATGTTGTTTCACTTGAGGATCCGGTTGAATACGAAATTCCCGGAGTCGCGCAAAGCCAGGTACGGCCGGAAATCGAGTATACATTTGCGAACGGACTGCGCTCTATCCTCCGCCAAGATCCGGATATCATCATGGTTGGCGAAATTCGCGACAAAGAAACTGCGGTGCTCGCGGTGCAGGCGGCGCTAACCGGTCACCTTGTTTTTTCTACCATTCATACCAATACCGCTGCAGGGGCAATCCCGCGTCTTATCGACATGGGTGTCGATCCATTTTTTATTGCGCCGACACTCGTTTCCGTCATCGGGCAACGATTAGTTCGTAAGATTTGCGAAGGCGCTGGGAAGGCCTTCCCGGTCACGGAAAGTGTAAAGGAACTAATTGAACGGGATTTTGCCGACTTGCCCGAGAAGTATCGTCGCGAATTACCACCGTTCACCCAGTTCTATCACGCAGGATCGACGGATGAATGTCCGAATGGCACGCGTGGCCGTACCGCAGTTTTTGAGGTGCTACGTATGGATAAGGATCTTGAAAAAGTGGTGTTGAAAGAGCCGGTCGAAGAGAGTGTGTATGCCGTCGCACGGGCGGGCGGTATGTTTACCATGCGTGAAAGTGCCATCTTAAAGGCGCTCGCAGGGGAGATTCCTTTCGAGGAGGTCAATACGCTTGGCGGGGAACTTCTCCCCGTCGGGGACACGAATTGACGTACGGACGTAGTATACTTTCACCAATGACCTATCGCGTGTATCTCGTCGACGATGATAAATTTCTCCTTGATCTCTATGCGGTCAAATTTAAGAATGCCGGGCATGACGTAAGTGTGTTTGGTAGCGGCGAGGAACTTTTGGCAGCTCTCCAGAAAGGGGACACGAAGGCGCCGGACGTCATTCTTATTGATCTTATTATGCCAGGCATGGGTGGCTTTGGCGCACTTGAGGCGATACGCAAGAATCACCTTGCCCAAGACTCGAAAATTATTGTCCTTTCAAATCAAGGTCAGGATTCTGATTTTGGGAAGGCGAAACAGTTCGCCGTTGATGGTTATATCGTAAAGGCATCTGCCATTCCGTCCGAGGTGCTCACTGAGGCCATTCGTATCGTTGAATCCACACCATCTTCCACGGGGGTTTCCCCTTAGTACCATATGGCTATCGAAAAACGTCTCATGGAACTCCTTAATGTTGTCGTCGCGGAAGGCGGCTCGGATCTCCATATTTTTGCTGGAGGGTCACCCATGATCCGTGTTGCGGGTGAATTACTATCACTCGCTAAATATCCCGCATTCACGCCCGATGATACCGAATCAATGCTCAAGAGCGTCGTGCCACCGGATCGTTGGGACTCTTTTAAGAAGGATCAGACTATCGATCTTTCCTATGCACACAGCGCAAATGAACGTTTTCGCATCAACGGTTACCGTGTGCAAGGGGCGACCGCGCTTGCGCTTCGGCTCATACCGTCTTCTTCTCGTACATTTTCTGAACTCAACTTGCCTTCGGTGCTCGAAGTTTTCACACAGCGTGAACAGGGTTTCTTTCTTTGCGTCGGTCCGGTAGGACAGGGAAAATCAACGACACTTGCGGCCATGATAAATCGTATCAATGAGACACGCGCAGAACACATCCTCACCATCGAAGATCCAGTCGAGTATCTCTTTGTGCAGAAAAAGTCACTCATAAACCAGCGCGAGATTCACATAGACGCGCCCGACTTTCATGCCGCACTGCAAAGCGCGTTCCGTGAGGATGTAGACGTCATCATGGTTGGCGAAATGCGCGATTATGAAACTATTTCGTCGGCAGTGACTGCTGCTGAAACCGGTCACCTTGTATTCTCAACGCTTCATACTAACAATGCGGCGCAGACTATTGACCGTATCATCGATATGTTCCCAGCCGAACAGCAGGATCAAGTGCGTGTGCAGTTAGCGGGTTCTCTCGCGGCCATCTTCTCCCAACGGCTTATTCCGCGCATCTCGGGCGGACTCATCCCAGCGTACGAGCTCCTTATAAATAATAATGCGGTGGCGAACCTTATTCGCGGTGGGCAGACCCATGAGATCAGCGGCATTATTCAAACTTCGTCGCAGGAAGGTATGATCGATATGGATCGCATGCTTTCGGATCTTGTGCACCGGGGTGAGGTGACCGTCGAACATGCCTACGAACACGCTATGGATCCGAAGACCTTCGAGCATTACCTCTAGACCATGCTTTTCAAATACCACGCGATTGATCAGGACGGACAGGAGCGCGACGGAACCATAGAGGCTCCTTCGCAGGAGGTGGCGATTTCGGCGCTCCAGCGACGCAATCTTATTATTTCTGCAATCGGTTCTGCGGAAAAGCACTCGGTGCTCGATATGGATATAGCGCTTTTCAATCGAGTATCCAATAAGGAAATCGTCATTCTCTCCCGTCAGATAGCGACCCTGTTTGAGGCGCAGGTCTCGGCGCTTCGCGTATTTCGCCTTCTTGCCGCCGAAGTTGATAACAAGTATCTTGCAACCATTCTTTCGACCGTCGGGGACGACATTCAGGGAGGAACTCCAATTAGTAAGGCTCTGCAGCGCCATCCGAAGGCTTTCTCGGCGTTCTATGTGAACATGGTTCGCGCGGGAGAAGAGTCCGGGAAATTGTCGGAGACATTCAATTACCTCGCCGATTATCTCGACCGTTCCTACGATCTCATTAGTAAAGCTGAAAACGCACTTATTTATCCGATTTTTGTCATCGGGGTCTTCTTCGCGGTAATGACCCTCATGCTTACGATCGTTATACCGAACATCACCGCCGTTTTAGTCGATTCTGGACAACCGATACCAATCTATACGCAAATTATTATTGGATTATCGAACTTCATCATCCACTACGGTATTTTTGTGCTCATAGCGCTTATCGGCCTCGGTGTTTATGCGTGGCAACTTGGGAAGACCGAACGCGGGAAACTGATGCTCGACAGTCTGAAGATCGGCATCCCCTATGTCGGGGACCTTTATCGGAAGTTGTATCTCTCGCGTATCGCAGACAACTTCGCCACCATGCTTCTCTCGGGCGTTTCGGTTGTCGAGGCGATTGAGATTACATCCTCGGTTGTTGGCAATGCCGCGTTTAAGGTTATTCTTGAGGAAGTCGGCAAGGACGTGAAAGGGGGGGCTTCCATTTCGGACTCGCTTGCCAAACATCCTGATATACCAGGTATCATGGTCGCCATGACTCGTGTCGGTGAGGAGACGGGTGAGCTTGGCAAGATCCTTACGACACTCGCAAAGTTCTATAACCGCGAAGTGCAAAATGCCGTCGACACGTTGGTCGGACTTATCGAGCCGATTATGATTGTGGCTCTCGGGCTCGCCGTTGGCATATTGGTTGCCGCCGTTTTGCTTCCGATTTATAACCTCGCGAACGCCATATAGGGCGTTATCCACACCCACTATTCCACTAACGACTTGCGTCCAGTACAATTAACCTATTAGTCACCTATAATAATTTATGTACAAAAATCGTTTCCGAGGCTTCACTCTTATCGAATTACTCGTCGTAATCGCCATCATCGGTATTCTCTCGGCAGTCGTGCTTGCGTCTCTTAATACTGCTCGTACGAAGGGTAATGTTGCAGCTGCTCTCTCTAATCTTGCATCAGTACGCGTTCAAGCCGAACTCGATTACACGAATCTTGGTAATTCTTACAATACAAGTAACGCTGCTGTTTCTTCGTGTGCAGCTCCTTCAACAAATAACAGTATTCTTTACGACCAGACGATTCAGAACGCACTTACTGGTGCTGAGACTGACGGTGGTGGTGCAGGCGATTGCGGTATTACAGCAAATGGTTCAGCCTATTCGATCGCATATCCTCTTCCGTCGACTGGCACCGGTTCCGCCCTTGCGCAGTGTATTGATAGTACTGGGGTAGCAAGAACTACCACGTCTGCTGGTGTCCCCTATACGGGATTGATAGGTACAGATGGAGCACATGCAGCGGCTGGAGCGACTGTCTGCAACTAATTTTCTTTTGTCGAATGCATAACAGAAACTCACGGAGTATCCGTGAGTTTCTGTTATAATACATGCATGTTTATTCTCTCGGTCGCGACATTGTTCGCGTTCGGCGCTATCATCGCGAGTTTTATAGGCGTGCTTGTTGCGCGTCTTAACACTGGCCAGAGTTCTCTTTCGGGTCGTTCGCATTGTGATGCCTGCAACGAGACGCTTCGGCCGGCCTCACTCATCCCCGTCCTATCGTATTTTGTTTCGAGAGGTCGTGCGCAATGCTGCGGTACACGCATCTCATTTATTGCGCCGTTAAGCGAAATGAGTTTCGGCGGACTCTTCGTTCTCGCATATCTTAAGATCGGTCTCGTTAGCGTATTGCCACTCACGTTGCTCTCACTATCAATAATGCTCGCGCTTGTCCTGTATGACCTTGCGCACCAAATACTACCCCCCTGGTTTCTTGTGGTATTCGTACTCACGGCCGCGGTGACGGGTTTCATAGCTTCGCCGTCACCGGCCGCCTTTTGGGGGACAATCCCCACTGCGTTGCTTATTGCGGCATCTCTCGCACTAATCCACCTCCTCTCGCGCGGTCGTGCCATGGGACTCGCTGACGCGCCGTTTGCGTTCGGGTGCGCTCTCCTTACTGGCTCAGCAGCATTGACTGGATTTGTTTTTTCATTTTGGACTGGCGCAGTTATTGGGATAATCATATTGGCGCGGAGGCCTCGTGGCTCTAGAATGGGAGTTGAGGTTCCGTTTGCGCCATTCCTGGCCGCCGGTTTCCTTCTCGCGTACTTTACCCAATGGAATCTATTCACACTCATCGTGGCTTTACACTAATAGAACTTTTGGTCGTGACGGCAATTATTCTCGTCGTGACGGCAATTACGATTACCAGTCAGGCTTCTTTTAATAAGACCGTTATTCTTGCGAATACAGCATATGATATTGCGCTTGCGACACGTTCTGCAGAAAACTTTGGACTCGGTGGTCATTCTAATAATAATAGTATCGAGAACGTTGGATATGGCGTTCACTTTGATATAGGGGAGCAAAATTCTTTTCTCATCTTTGCGGATACATATACAGGGTCGGGAGGTTCTTGTCATCCACCGGGAAGTGTTCTTGATAGTCCTGACACTATTTACGGTGATTGTGTTTACACTGCAGGTAAAGATACGCTGGTAAATCCTTACACGCTTGAGAACGGCATCACGATAAATGATCTCTGTGTCCAGAAAAATTCGTCTTGGACTTGCGGCCAGTTAACACTTGATGTTGTATTTTCGCGACCAAATGGAGATGCCATAATTAGCAGTAACGGATCTGTACCCCCTCCCTCCTCGCCTTACACGAAAGCGTGTATTGCTGTTATTTCACCCCAAGGTGGAGTTCGTGCTGTTTTGATCGACACATTGGGGGAAATAAACGTGGATAATTCTCCATGCCCATCATGAAAAACGATATGACAAAAGGATTTACACTCATCGAACTTATGGTTGCAATTGGATTATTCGCGTCTGTTATGACGATAGCCGCAAGTGCTTATCTTATAATGATCCATATTAGCCAACGGGCCCAAGCTATTGCAACCGGGATCGACAACGTCTCCTTCGCGCTTGGGAGCATGACGCGTAACATTCGTTCCGGCTCAAATTATTGTGGCGGGTCACAGGCACTCTGTCAGAGCTCGAGCTTCACATTCACAGACGCAACCAATCAGTCGGTTACGTATACTTTTAATCAACCAACCAACACCGCAAACGGATCAATACAAGAAACAATAAATAGCGGTTCGCCAATTTCTCTCACTGATCCCTCGGTGGATATTACTCGACTTAATTTTTATGCGTCTGGCGTCGAGTCATACAACCAAAGTGGGGACATACTTCAGCCTTACGTTACGATTATTGTCTCCGGAACGGTCTCCGCTGGTCCAGGGAGCATCCCGCAACATTTTAACATTGAGTCAAGCGCAGCATGGCGCGGTTCCGATATATGAATACAAAAGGATTTACCCTTATCGAAGCCATGGTTGCAATAGCGATCGTCGCGCTTGCGATCGTAGGACCAATGTATACTGCAAATAGCGCCATTGTTGCAGCCGAGCTCTCGAACGATCAAATCACCGCCTCATATCTCGCACAAGAGGGAATCGAGTACGTACGTACGATGCGTGACGATGCATACCTAAGCGCGTATGCGATAGACCTGGGCACCTCTCAGTACGCTCCGCTTGATGGTTGGAACAACTTTCTCAAGGGCAACAATGGTCCAAGCAACCCATGGTCCATTAGTAAGTGTTTTAATCAGAGCCCCAATAAAACTTGCACACTCGACGCCAGTCCGAGTCAGTCGATGAGCGTTGCTCTTAACCAATGTAACACCAGTGCGGAGAATTGCAGCCCACTTTATCTTGACCCATCTTCTGGCATTTATTCAACTACTAATTTATCGGGGACGCTAACACCATTCACGCGCACATTCCAAGCCGAAAGCATATCTGGTGTGCCTCTTGACACAAATGGAAATCCGGTTGAAATTCTAATACAATCGATCGTCACATGGAATTTCCACAACAATACATACACGGTAACGGTTACCGATCACTTGACGCCATGGCAATAAGAAAAACACAACAGGGATTCGCGCTCCTCATCGCCGTTATCTTTATGGCGGTTATGCTCAGTCTTGGCGTTGCGCTTGGTTCGCTCGGTTATAAGCAGGAGACACTCGCTTCTACAGGCGTAGAGTCGCAATATGCGTTCTATGCGGCCGACGCCGCACTTGAGTGCATCCTATATTATGACCAACGTGAGAACTCTTTCGCCTACCAACCACCAAATCCGCCACCATCGCAGCCATCAGTAGAGTGTGATGGTGCTCCACCGGTTAGCTCGTCAATAGTTGCGGAAAACCTATCATATTGGGAACTCACGTATCGTTTCTTGTTAGATAACAACACAGGTAATCCGCGCTGCGCTGATGTCACAATTTATAAATATGCTACGGCTTTGCCGAATGGTATAACCACCTATATTTTCTCGCAGGGCTACAACGTAGCTTGTAATACGGTGACGAATTCAAATGGCGTAAATTTTGTGTCAAGTGGTCTCGATTCCCACTATTGATATAATAGTGGTGAGCATATGGCTTCCAAAAAAGCGGAGGAACGTGCGGCAAAACTTCGCGAATTACTCGCGTACCATGCCCACCGATACTACACACTAGATGCACCGGAACTTCCGGATGGCGTCTATGACGCACTGCATAGCGAGTTACGCGAGATTGAGAGGCGGTATCCAGAACTCATACAAACAGATTCAGTTACCCGGCGCGTCATAGGTGAGCCGCTGCCGTTCCTTAAAAAAGTCAAGCACTCGGTGCCACAATGGTCTTTCAACGATGCTTTTTCAGAAGAGGAGGTACGCGCGTTTGATAAACGTGTTCGTAAGATGGTTGAGGGTACGCCGAGCTACGATCTTGAACTCAAAATCGATGGGCTTAAAATTGTCCTTACCTATGAAAAGGGCTTACTTGTACGTGCCGCAACGCGTGGCGATGGCATTACCGGCGAAGATGTCACCCACAATGTCCGTACGATTCGCGAAGTGCCGGAGCGTCTCGGACGTCCCGTCGACCTCACGGCCGAAGGTGAGGTGTATTTTGCGCGTTCCGGCTTCTCGCGGCTAAACGCCGTCCGAAAGGTACGTGGCGAGCCTGAATTTGCGAATCCGCGCAACGCCGCGGCGGGTTCTATTCGTCAGCTTGATCCGAAGATTGCGGCGATGCGTCCTCTCGGTGCGTTTGTGTACGATGTTGCTGCAACATCAGAAATATTCCCTCCGACGCAAAGTGAAGAGCTCGCATATCTCATGGAACTTGGTCTTCCCGTCAATTCAGAACATCGTCATGCCGATTCCCTCGAGGAGGTTTTCTCATATTGGCGGACATGGCGGGGAAGCGCACGAGAAAAGGTCGATTACCAGATTGACGGCATTGTGCTGAAGGTCGAATCACATACAGAACAGGAGACACTCGGCTACACCGGCAAAGCGCCACGTTTTGCCATCGCGTATAAATTCCCGCCAGAACAGGTTGAGACGGTTATCGAGGACATTACCCTTCAGGTTGGGCGTACGGGGAAGCTTACGCCAGTCGCACATCTGCGTCCGGTTGCGGTTGCCGGAACGACCGTTGCACGCGCAACGCTTCACAACGAAGACTTCATAAAAGAAAAGGACATTCGTATTGGCGATACGGTGATTCTGCAAAAAGCGGGTGACATTATTCCAGAAATTGTCTCAGTCATGAAAGAGCTTCGACCGAAAGGAGCAGATATATGGAATTTCCCAACCCATTCGACGCTGTGTGGAGGTGATGGCGGAATTGAACGTGTACCAGGAGAGGCGGCGCATCGGTGCAGAAGAGCTGGTTCCTTCGAGCAGCAGGCGCGCAAGTTAATTCACTTCGCCGGCAAGCATGCGCTTGACATCGACGGATGCGGCCGTGAGACGATACGACTTCTCGTGGAACGTGGCCTCATTTCCGATTTCGATGACCTTTTCGAATTAACAAAGGAAGAATTGCTCGAACTCGAAGGTTTCGAAGAAACAAAAGCAGCGAATCTCGTGACGGCGATCAAATATGCCAGAAAAACATCACTCGATCGTTTTCTGGTCGGCCTTAGTATCCCACATGTAGGCGAAGAAATTTCCTCTCTTCTTGCTGCGCACTTCGGAACACTTACTGCGCTTAGCCGTGCGAGCGGAGAATCGCTCTCGAGCATACCAGGAATTGGTCCGATTATCGGAAATTCGGTCGCCGAGTGGTTTCAAGATGTGAATAATCGCGCGCTTCTTGCGCGACTTAGGAAGTACATCACGATCAAAAAGATCTCCACACCCTCGAGAGGGTCCTTGACCGGGCAGACGGTAGTCATAACGGGCACATTACCGAATCTTTCGCGTGAAGATGCCGTGGCAAGAGTGCGTCAGGCCGGTGGAAAAGTCTCCAGTTCTGTCTCCGTAAAAACTTCTTTTGTTGTTGCGGGAGAGGAACCCGGTTCAAAATTTACAGAAGCAAACCGACTCGGCGTCCTCGTCATTGATGAAGCCGACTTCCTTAAGAAGCTCGGATCGTGATAGAGTGCCTCCATGGCGACAGCAGCGGAAGTAAAAAAGCTCGCGGCACTTGCGCGTATTAAGGTTGAAGACGCAGAGCTTGAGAAGTTCACTAAAGAATTCGATGCAATACTCGCGTATGTCGGGCAGCTTACACAGCTCGACCTCCCACAGGATGTCCATGAAGAGAAACCTCTCTTACGCAACGTCATGCGTGAGGATGGCGAACCGCACGTGTCCGGTGCGTATACCGCAAAACTTACTGAACAATTTCCTGCGCATGACGGAGATGCACTCTCGGTGAAGCAGATTATTTCTCATGACTAAATTGAATGAGATGACGATGGTTGAGGCGGCCCGCGCGTTGCGTACGCGTGAATGTTCCGTGCGCGAACTTTGGGACGCGTGCGTCAACGAGGCACATGTGCGTAACAAAGAACTCAATGCGTTTCTTGAGGTTTTCGATACCGATGATGCAGCACTACGTGCCGCGCAGAAACGCATCGATACCGAAGGCGCAAAAGCACCTCTACTCTGCGGCATTCCGCTTGCACTCAAGGATAATATTTTGCTCGAAGGAAAGGTGGCAAGTGCGGCATCGAAGGTGCTTGAGCATTACCGGGCAACCTACGACGCGACGGTTGTGAAGAAATTGAAAGATGCCGGTGCGATCTTCGTCGGGCGTACCAATATGGATGAGTTTGCCATGGGCTCTTCGACGGAGAATTCTGCCTTCGGCCCCTCAGTAAATCCATATGACGCGGGGCGGGTACCCGGCGGCTCTTCCGGCGGTTCCGCAGTCGCGCTTGCCGCGCACCTCGCGCTTGCCGCTCTCGGCTCTGATACCGGCGGCTCTATACGTCAGCCGGCGGCATATACCGGTATCGTTGGATTGAAGCCAACCTACGGTGCCGTTTCTCGTTCGGGGCTTATAGCGATGGGCTCGTCACTTGATCAGATCGGTCCTTTGACCGCTACCGTGGAAGACGCCCGCATACTTTATGAAACGATTCGCGGCAAAGACATAATGGATTCGACGACGATTCCAGATAACCTCTATCCTGCGCATTCGGTCTCAAAGAGTCTGCGCATTGGCGTGCCGAGGCATCTTCTCGGAGATGGCATTGATGCGGACGTGCGCGCCGTGTTTGATGCCTCACTCGACGGACTCGTGCGCGCCGGACATGTTCTCGTTGATATCAAGCTGCCGATGAGCGCACACGCACTCGCCGCGTATTACGTCATTATGCCCGCTGAGGTTTCGACCAATCTTGCGCGACTCGATGGTATCCGTTATGGACTTGCGGAGCGCGGGGAAACCCTGCTCGATGATTATATTCTTTCGCGCACTAAGGGATTCGGGGAGGAGCCGCGCCGTCGCATTCTACTCGGTACCTTCGTACTCTCATCGGGTTATATTGATGCCTATTACCGCCGAGCGGATGCTATGCGCACCGTGCTACGTCGCGAGTATTCCACAGCCTTCGAAGAAGTTGATGTCGTCGTTTTCCCGACGACGCCTTCCCCCGCATTTACCTTTGGTGAGAAAAGTGATCCGCTCTCAATGTATCTCGGAGACATTTTCACAGTGACCGCGAATCTTACCGGCATGCCGGCGATTTCTGTTCCGATGGGTTACGTCAATCGAGCGGGAGTGTCGCTTCCCGTCGGTATCCATTTTACAGCGCCGCATCAGGCAGAAGACGTTCTTTTTGCAATTGGCAGCGCAGTGGAGAAGGCAAATAACGTCTAGTATTTTTCGCTATACTAGTAAATGCGATGCATGCTGCCACACAGATAAATGTCGAGTATTTTTTTCGCTTATTGTACGAATGCTTCCATGGCGCGTGCATTTCGATCAATACCGCAGAACTTTCTGCACTACTCGCACAGATTTGGATATGGGTTATCACAATCGGTTATATCATTTCGATCATAGGGCTTTTCGTCATTATCTATTCGATAGTGCGTCTTTTCGAGCTACGCGAACGCGAGGAAAAATATTACAACACCATTCTCGTTGCGTCAGAGGCGGCTGGAGGTGCCCACCCGCGCTGGGAGCGCATTCAGTCGCTTGTCGAAGGCGCGAATCCGAGCGCATGGCGCGAGGCGATTATCGAGGCCGACATCATGCTCGACGATATGCTCACGCGACAGGGATACGTCGGTGAGAGCGTCGGTGAGAAATTGAAAGCCGCCGATCCCGGGCATTTCAAGACGATCCAGGATGCCTGGGAGGCGCACAAAGTCCGCAATCAGATAGCGCACGAGGGCTCCTCTTTCGACCTCACCGAATCGCTCACGCGCCGCACCATCGCGCGTTTCGAGTCCGTCCTACACGAGTTCAAAGTGATCTAGGTTTTAATTTGGTGCAAATATTGTTGTTTTAGCTACTTTTTTGTTACATTATGGTGTAATGGATATTAAAATAACGAAGGCCGAAGAAAATCGGTTGAAGCAGGAATTGGAGAAACGAACGGACATAGAGGCAACGCGAATGAAGCGGTATTTGGCGATGCCCGATCTTTCGCGAACTCCACATAATCCGCTATATGAGCTCGTGCAGCGCATCCAGGCTATTCCCGATTTTAAGAACTACGATGTGATTGAGATACCTGAAATTATTGGTACGGACATTGTCTTCGATCTTTTCAACTTCCCTAAGGACCATCCAGCCCGTTCAAAATCCGACTCGTATTTTGTCAATGACACGCACGTGTTGCGTACACACACTACGGTGATGTGGTACTACTGGCTTAAAGAAGAGAGCGTTCGGAAAAAAATTGTGGCAGGCGAGGCGGTCGGGGCGCTCTCCTTCGGTAAGGTATACCGAAAGGATGAAATTGATCGACGGCATATGAACGTATTCCATCAGATTGATGGCTGGTATCTTGCGCCCAAAGAGAAGGGGATCATCACCATTGAAGACCTCAAAAAAGTTCTTTCTGATATAGCCAAAGCGGCGTTCGGTCCGAATGTGAAGTATCGCTTCAACCCGGACACCTTCCCGTACACTGATCCTTCCCTTGAGATGGAAGTCGATAAAGACGGTAACGGCACATGGGTCGAAGTGTTGGGTGCGGGCGTGGTGAAAGGGAGTGTGCTCGATAACCTTGGCGTCGACTCGTCGATATGGAACGGTTGGGCTTTCGGCTTCGGTCTTGAGCGACTCGCCATCATCTCAATGGAGCTACCGGATATCCGGCTTTTATGGTCAGGTGATGAGCGTGTCAAGAAACAGTTGAAGCTCGGGCAAGCTTTCAAAGAGGTGAGCAAGTATCCGCCCGTTGTTCGCGATATCTCTTTTATCGTTCGGAAAGAATTCATACCGAATAATTATTTTGATCTGGTACGCGATATTGCTGGCGATTTGGTCGAAGAAGTGAAGCTAATTGATACCTATCAAAACGAAAAGAAATTGGGCGTGGGTGCCGTAAGCTATGCCTATCGTATTACGTATCGCAGCGTTGAACGTACTCTCACCAATAATGAAGTAAACGAGTTTCATAAAAAACTTGAAGCAGCCACGGCAGTGACATATGACGCAACCATTCGGTAGCGTCTTCCTTAAAAACACAGAATTGAGTGCAACAATGACGCCAATATGAGTCTGGAAATGTCCGCTTACCCGTTCCTCTTATCGCGATTCTTCGAGTCATGGTTCTGTAGAGGATTATTGCTTAACATGGTTCCTTGTGTATACTTTCTAATAGCGGGGTAGAGGAGAGGTACCTCGGGAGGCTTGAACAATTCGGGCGTTTGCGCGAGTAATTGCGCATAAGATCATCTGCCAAATTCGGTGAAACCCTCGCGCCCATAAGCGCACGGCAATACCGAGCCAAGCCTTTCTCAGTAAGGAGAAGGGAAGGTGTAGAGACTAGACGGTAGACACCCTTCGTGGGTGAAGGCATAGTCCAGACCACAAATCAAATGTGCAAGAGCAACGAAAGTTGTAGTGGTAAGCATAACCTCCAGACGTCGGTTCGATTCCGACCCCCGCAACACGGTTGTGGCGCCAGGAACCAGTACCGTTCCCCGTCAAAGTCGGTACTGTACCGGCGCCCCTGTTCAGCTAGAAATGCGAGCAAAAACTACGAAAGTGGTTTTTGCGTTTTCAGCATATACAACGTATTTTTAGTTCGACTCCTTTTCTCGCAACACGGTTGTGACGCCAGCATTGCCCGTCCGTAGCCTTGGCGAAGGAGGGGAACCAGTGCCGACCCCCATCAGGGTCAGTACAGTACCGCTCGGCATCACGTACGCAAAAGCCGCTCGAAAGAGCGGCTTTTGCGTTTTGAGAATCAAGCTATACTTGAAGCATGAAAGAGAATTTCCCAAAACCTACTACATCGAGTGAGAAAGAATCTGCTCTCGATGCACGAGAAAAGATACTCACTCATCATGCAGAATACGCAATCACGGCATTTGAAAAATATGCAAAGGAGAATAACCTTAATCTCGAATCAGTAGAGACCGTTAGGCGCCTATTTGAAACGCTCACTGAGCAAGGTATTCGAAACAGTGCTGTTTTTGAAGCAAAAGAAGTTGGCGCATCTTTCCCGTGGACAGTCGTCCGCGTGGGAGATATTGCACGAGAATTGCAGCAATCCTCTGACAAGATTCCTGCTGCGGAGAAAAATCGAGAAGAAGCTGAAGATGCTGGGGCTGAGAAGAAATCAAAAAAAGAATTTGTTTTCGGGACATTCTTGAACCCTCAAAATGGCAATCAATTCTGCTTCTTCGAAGAAGTGATGCATCAGGTCGTTGCACGTTTGCCACGCGCGCTTGAAGCACTTTCTGAGAGAAGAGATCCTGAATCAGACGAGCTCTACGTACTCGGTTCTCCATCGAATGAATATGGATCGGTATCAGATGAGTTCGTAGAAGCAATGCACGGCGATCATGCGTTTGAACAGTTCGGCAAGGCCTATGCTGTTTTTGTCGATTCTGTTCTATCTGCGGATAAGGTAAGCGCGAAAACCGATGTGCTGTTTTCTGGCCTCTCGATGGGTGGAAGCCTTGCAGCCGAAACCGCAGCACAGGTTTTGAAAGACGGGATAGCCACGCAGTCTCAAGACGAACGCGACATCAAACCATTCTTAAATGTTCGTCTTGATGTTCCTGTAGGGCCGAGTGATCTCCCGACTTCGAGGAAGCGATGGCAATTGCCAGCAGGATTTGCGCTCGACGGTCTCTACAATCTTCTTACGAACCCCTACGCTCGTACTGCTACTTTTAGAGAGAAACCGTTTATGGATAAGGTGGATACACGAATGGCTGAACAGGGGATATCTAAGAACATGAGTAAGGAGCAGGAAGCTTTGAAAAAAGAAGCTATCGCAGAAATCATAGGAAATTTGCGCGACGGAGTTCCTCTACCTCCTGAAGTGCGTTCGACTGAAGTCGTGGGCATGTACGATCCAGCCATGTTTCAAACTTCTGCTCTCGAGAAAGCGAAAACTCAACGTGAAGAACACAAAGGTTCTCTCGGCGCTGGGCTTGTGTCCGATACACCGGAGCACAGGAAATTCGCCATAGCGATGGGACATTCCGTTCCGTTTTTTCGCGAAAATGAAATGCATCGGATCGCAAAGACTGCAAATGCGATTGATGAACTACAGTCTGTTGTATAAGTTAATACAGTACCGCCCCGCCTGTTTGCTTATCGGGACTCGCCCAAAATCCTTCAATCATCCCAAAACCGACCCATACCGGCCCCCGTCGACGAAGAGGGAAGAAGAGAGCCGACAGAACCTTTGGATTGCTTGCGGTGGCGGGTACAGTACCGACACGGGCAACACGGTTGTGACGCCAGGAACCAGTACCGTTCCCCGTTGGGACCAGTACAGTACCGCTCGGCATCACGTACGCAAAAGCCGCTCGAAAGAGCGGCTTTTGCGTTTTGAGAATCAAGCTATACTTCATCCATATGGAGAAAGGACCCAAATTCATTGGTAGAGCCTATGGCGAGGAGGAGTTGGCTCAAGCGGAAAAGTCTTTGGAAAGGTGGGCAAAAGAATCTGCCGCGCCTGTCGAGGGAGAAGAGGAGAAAACCGAAGAAGATCATGCGTATATTGATAAGGCAAATGATCTGTTGCGGCGTCGTCTCGCTAATCTCGGTATTCCATACACACCGATACCTTCTGAGAAGATTCACATGCTGTCAGCCGAAGCGTATGAAAAGCGACTCGGGAATAGTGTCGATCATGGCTTCGCCTCCGCATTTGACGATGCGATTTTCGTAAATAAGAACAAACATCATGGCGGAGCTGACTTGCTGGATACTCTGATTCACGAAATGACCCACCGCGCATCAAAGCATAGGTTCTTCGGAAGTGAAGAACACGGAACGGTTCCTGCACGGATCGGTTATCAGCTTGCGTCCCCATGGAAGGAACCAGAAGGTCGTGCGGCTCTCACGGGATTTAATGAGATCGTGACGGAGTACATGGCGGTCAGGATTCTAGAGGCGACTAAGGAAGAACTTGAGCAGGAACTCGGCATCGCCAACAAAGATATTGAGGGATTTCAATATGGGTACGCGCAGTATAATGATGTTTTTTCTAAAATTGTTAGAGGAGTGGCGGCGACTAAAGGGATTTCTGTAAGAGAAGTGATGGATGATTTCGAACGCGGACAGTTTGCCGAGAGTCTATTTTCCCTAAAAGCCATTGAAGCGACCTTTGGGAAGAGCTCGCTCAGAGTCCTCGCATGTCTTGGGGTATTACGTGATTCCGCTGAGCGAGAAAAAGTTGATGTCCTTGTTGAACGTTACTTCAGTTCTGACAATCAGGATGAGAAAGTAAACCTTCAGAAAGAAGTTCGTTCCTCGTTTGAAGAAGCGTGGCACACGCAGATGGCTCAAGGTGAAGAGGGTAATTCGTGACGTAGCATTTTTTAGTACAGTACCGCTTCTCCTGTTCGTCGTTCAAAACCTGCTGGAAACCTTTCAATCATCTCAAAACTGATCTATACCGGCCCCGTCGCTAAAGAGGGAAGAGAGAGTGCGAAAGAACCTTTAGATTGCTTGCAGTGACGGGTACCGTACCGCCTCCCGCAACACGGTTGTGACGCCAGGAGCCAGTACCGTTCCCCGTCAAAGTCGGTACAGTACCGGCGCCCCTGTTCGACTAGAAAAGCACGCAAAAACCACTTTCGTGGTTTTTGCGTTTTCAATATATACAACGTATTTCCATTTGGAATCGAACAGGATTTTTGAGCCCTCTCTTTACTAGTAGTTGATTTTAATATACCGTCCAACTCGGTGTCGAATTTAATCGACACGGGCCAAAGCGTTGCTTTAAACGCGTAATCGTGATCTTGTCCTTTCAAAGGAGAATAACCAATGAAGCCAATTATTCCACTGCCAGGAGAAGACCTCCTGGAACTGGGGAAGCGCTGTAACGCCGTCTATGTCTGCTCGAAAGTCGGCTCTCTACGCAATGGGCCTCTGGTCGCCTACGCGGGGAAAGACGGCAAAGGACGGAATCTTGTCGGAGACATCTACTTCAACTTCCGGCGCATCGAAGTTCATCCAAGGGCGGTCGAGGCGTATGCCGAGGCTGCCTGCCAGAAACTCAGTGACCAAGGTCTGCTCGACTCGTTCGACACCGTCTGCGGAATTCCGCAAGGCGGTCGGACGTTCGGTCAGATGCTTGCGCTCATCGCCGGCAAGAGGTTCGCGTATGCAGACAAGAAGCCGAAGCCGACGGAAGCGGGCAAGAAACAGGAATACTCCTGGGACCTCTCGCAGTTCGATTTCGAGCAAGGCGAACGTGTTGCTATTGCGGAAGACGTTTACAACAATTTCCAGAATACTGATAACACCATCGCCGAAATCGCCGTCACTGGAGCGGACATTGTGTTACTCGTCGGGGCGCTCAACCGCTCTCCGATTCACGATACGACCTACAAAGGTCTGCCAGTGATCGCTTCCATTCGTGAGGCGTATCCGGAATACGAACAGGACGATCTTGAAGTTGTCGTCGACATCGCCGCCGGTAGGCTCGAACTCGAAGTGAAGAAGAATTGGGCGCGTCTCTGCGCAACAATGCAACAGTAATTCTCACCCAAACGAAAGGAAACAGCACATGCAAAAGGCACTGACACCGGCGGAGCGATTGATCGTAGCCGCCGACTTCAAGCCAACGGGTCAGAACGGAAGGGACTGGGTGAAAGCCCAGGTCCTGACATTGGCCGACAGCCTCAAAGGAACCGGAGTCTACCTCAAGGTGAATTCTGCTCTACGAGCTTGCGGCTACGACCTGATCGGTGAAATCCAGTCACGTGGTTTGCTGGTCTTCGCTGACCTCAAGCTGATCGACATCGGGGAGACGTTGTCCACGGACGGTGTTCTAATCCGCGAAGCGAAACCAGAAATGCTCACCACGATGTGTGTCGCTGGTCTCACCGCCATGCAAGCCCTCAAGACAGAATTGCCGGACACGGAAGTGCTCGGCGTGACGGTTCTCACGAGCCTCAAGGACGCTGACACCAAGGCGATGTTCACTTGCTCAACCGAGGAAGCTGTTATTCGGTTCGCCCAAGTCGCAGCAGATGCGAAACTCGACGGGCTCATCTCGTCTCCCAGAGAGGCAGAAGTGCTTCGTGCGAAATTTGGCATTGTTTTGTCGCTCAATACTCCGGCCATCCGGCCGACGTGGGCGATCGTTCCTGGCGATGATCAGAATCCGGAACGCATCATGACCCCCGCAAAAGCCATTAGAGCAGGAGCGGATCGTATAGTGGTTGGCCGACCGATCGTGAAGGCCGAAAAGCCCTATGATGCTGCCATGTTGACCATCGAGGAAATCGCTTCGGCTGTGGCATAGCCAACATGGGAAGTCTCATTAACAATTAGCTCGTGCACTCCGGTGCGCGAGTTTTTTATAGGAAAAACCTCCGGCGAAGCCGGAGTGTACGTTAGAAGGCAACTCACTTATACGCTCATGCGCCAGCACAAACGTACGATACGTACATTATCCGATTGTTTCTACGACCTCAAATACCATCTCGTGTGGACACCCAAATACCGAGGCAAAGCCCTCGGCTCAGACAAGGTGAGCGGTGAACTGCGGAGAATCTTCGAAACAATCGCCAAATGGAAACACTGGGAGATTATCGAACTCAGCATTCAGGAAGACCACATTGCTCTCTGTCTACTCGCCATGCCGAGATAATCAGTCTCATACATCATGCAGATACTGAAGGGCAAAAGCTCTGCCTAGATGAAGAAGAAAATCAAACGCACCCATGGCCTCTACGAACGCCAAAGCCTCTGGGAGCGTGGCTACTTCGTCTCGACCGTCGGTATCGACGAGTTAATACGTATACCGGAAGATGCTTTCCCCGTCGACGCGCACGTGCAGTGTTTCGCAATTTCTACGGGCATCATTAGTGGTTGTGGAAAGGCCCTGAACGAAGATGTCGAGAAAGCGTTGCGACCGTTCCTGTGTCAGATTGTTCTTGAAGAAGGATGGTCGGCGCTCGAGCTATCGCACGCGATCTGGTTCCTCGGGAATCGATTGTGCAGCGGGTGCTATTGTAGTGTCGTGCCCCAAGTCTTTTGTCCGTCATATGGGCATTGCGAAGGTTCGATATCAACGACCACGTATTTCCGCAGGGGGTTTGGGATCTCGATGCCGATCGGCATCGGAAGGGTGGTAGCAGCAGTTTCATTCTTCCCGAATCTTCACCGTTGTTCCTTCACAACGCCGACTAATACACGGCGTTGTTTTTTATCAGCTATACAGGTACAGTATCGATCGTATCCTTTCCGTCATCTATAAGGAGGTTATGTATGCAAACAACGATATGGTATGTGTGGGCGGTGAACGATGATCCTGTCACGAATCAGTATCTCGTGCAGGTTGTCGGCGAGCAGAATCAAGAGTATCTGCATAGCAGTAAATTGTGCGCCGATGGCACGAAACGTAATTTGTTCAGATGTCCGAAGGGCTATGCAAGTGTGCGGAGTGCCATTGCTGCAATAGCGGAGTTCAAGCTGAAGATCGAAATCTTTAAGGAAGATATCGAAGGTGTGATAACACGCTATGACCTCTGGAAGGCATCATCGCGCAAGGCATCGCGTCGGAGACGGTTCTCCAAAGCCAATCATCGCGACGTATAGCATCAGGTGGTAACAATGACGGGGTCTCTCTGCGAAAACAGGGAGATCTTTTGTTTTACGGATAGAAGTGATGGATGCCGGAATCGAACCGAATCCAGGATCCTAATTCTGGGATGAATTTAGGGGAGAAAATAATTAGGGATTACGCGACGAATTTGGAATAGTTCAATTCCAGCGTTATGGTATATTCCCTATCGAAATGCAATCGCCTTTGTTAAGGAAACTCTCGGAACACTTTTAATGATACCTCGTCCGAGCGACAGCTCATACGCACTCAGATAGCCATTCGATTTTCGATACTTGTGATTCAGCAGATGCAGCATGGATTGGAACGTGGTGTCCGATATTTTCGAGAGGTCCGTGCCTTTCGGCAGGAACCAGAGTCTAGCAAGGCCGTGGATGATTCAACATGAGGCTTCTGCCAGGGCGACCCCTTGTCACAGAAGTACGAATCAACGCCGAATTCTTTGTGGTGGATGTTCTCTATACCGTTGTCGAACGTGCAGGTGTCGAGCGGAAGCGAGCTGGTGATGTGCCGCATGGCCGGAACGATTGTCGCGGTCATCTTGTCTGGGACAATCGAACCTGAGAGCAGATGTGTTTCAGGCACGACCACCAGAAGACCGCAGGTCTTCACTCCTAGCTTGGTTGGTGTGACAAAGAGATCGCCCTCGGCATGCACCATACCTGGCTCATCCGGTCTGTATCTGAGCGATATTCGGTCAGGTATGAGTATTTTCTTCCCGAGTCTTCTTGGGCTTCGTTTCTTGATTCGTCTCGTGCACAAGTATCAGCAGTATGGTTTTCCTCACTCGCTGTACAGCCATTCGTATATGGCGTTCTTGCCGATGCGAGGCGTCATCTTTTCTTTCTTCATTCGTCCGGCTATTTCATCTGGTGAGCGCAATCGTTCGAGCTCCTGAATGATATGTTTCTTCAGTTCAGGGAGTGCTTCGATCTTCATGCCCGGGAGTTTGCTCTGCTCTCGTTTGTCTTGAGCATCTTTCTACGCTCGTTTGGCAGAGTATCGCCAGGTCTTCTTGTCGTACCGCTGCAACTCTCGGGAGATGGTGCCGGGGCTCACTCCGAGCACCTCGGCTATCTCTTTTTGCTTGTGTCCCCAGACATACAGGGCCTGGATGCGATCTCGGTCATGTTCGGTTAAATACCTGAATTCTTTGCGCTTTTTCATACCACCGTATGTTACGGCAGTTGCATTTCAAAGAGGAATTTTCATTATCATCTATTCGCACGTTCTGTATAGGGCATAGAAATACCAACATTAAACAAGTATACTTTTGGGGTCTCATGACTAATAGGCGATTTTCTCAGGCTAAGGTTTTCTGGGCTATGTTTACCGTCATGTTTTTCTGTACACCCTTTTACACGGCCCATGCCCAATCTCAAAACCAAGGGGCAAACGATATTGAGCTTGCAAAGGTGCTCCAGATAACATCGCAGACAATCCAGAACGTTCCGGGTACTAACACGAGTGAGACGGTGCAAACACTCCAAGCTGAGATTCTTGAGGGTCCGGGAAAGGGTATGACTGTAACGGTTCACAATGACTATCTCAACCTAAAACCAGGCGATGAGTTCTATGCAGACCACTCCAGTGGAGGTGCGATAAACGGGACCTGGAATGTGCAGGAGCCATACAGACTCCCGGTACTTGAAATACTTGGCGGAATTCTCGTGCTCACCATCATCATCTTCGGGGGCAAGCAAGGCATTCGTGGACTCATTTCACTCATCGCAAGTCTTGCGGCTATCATCTGGGTTCTTCTACCGGGTATTCTTGCCGGGTACTCGCCGATTCTGCTTTCAATCGGTATCTCATCATTTATCGTTATTATTGGCTCGTATATCACGCATGGGTTTAGTCGTACGACAACCGCCGCTGTGCTCGGCATGATCGTGACCATCTGTATCACGGGAGCGGTTGCGTACTGGTCCGTGCATGCCGCAATGCTCTCCGGCTACAGTTCGGAAGAAGTCACATATCTCCATTTTGCCACGAACGGGAGTATAGACTTTGTCGGTCTTTTGCTCGGCGGCATCATGATTGGATTACTCGGCATCCTTTATGACGCAGCCATTGGGCAAGCGGTAGCTGTTGAAGAATTGAAACGCGCGGCATCACATTACACACCATGGCAACTTTACAAACGTGCCGAACGTATCGGGCGTGAACACATAGGCGCTTTGGTAAATACTCTTGCCATTGCGTATGTTGGTGTCTCTCTCCCACTTTTGCTCCTCTTGCATTTCACCAATATGTCTCTTGCGGTAACAATTAACCAAGAAATTTTCGCAACTGAAATCATCCGTATGATGGTTGGGAGTATCGGCCTCGTTCTCGCCGTGCCCATCACGACACTTCTTTCCATCTGGGTCTTGCGCGGGAGCAATTTTCCCCCAGGAACAGGGGAGCACTCGCATTCGCACTCGTTTCCGAATTAAGACAAAGAATCTCTCTTTATTAAGAGTGGTTTCATGAGGAACGCCGAACCTCCCGTATTTATATGCTCGCGAGCTTTATGACCACGTAGAGCACGCACATACCCGTGACGGTCATCACGGTAGTCCAACGCACGGGGTGCGCGTGGTAACTTTCCGGTATTAGATCGCTCGCACCGATATAAATGAAGAAGCCAGAGAAGAGCGCGAGTAAAAGACCGAGCGTATCTTCTGGTAGGACGAAAAATAACGTCGAGAGCACACCTATGACGGGAGCTATAGCGTCGACGAGTAACCACCGGAACGCCTTCGCCCGATCGGCATTATTCCGGAGCACGAGATTCACAGTGTTGATGCCATCGGAGAAATCGTGGGTGAGTACCGCTGCCGCTACCACGATCCCCACGCTAGTCGAGACCTGGAACGCGAGACCAATGCCGACACCATCGAGGAAACTGTGGAACGAAAGGCTACCTGCGCCGACATTAGCGCGATGACCCCCGCTTTCCGCATGGTTGTGCAGGAGTACAGATCGGTCGAGTACGAGATATGTCATGAATCCGATCGCCATCGCCGCGAGGACCGTTGTCGTCGAGTGCAATTTGCCGGCTAGGTTGAGCGCTTCGGGTAGGAGATCGAAGAAGGCGACGGCGAGAATCGCTCCCGCGCTGAACCCGAGAATCAGGTGCAACTTATCTTTTAGATAGAGCGCGAAGAGTCCGCCGATGAGGGTGGAGAAGAACGCTGCGATTGATATAAGGATGATCATATCGTCCTGCTACTTTATATAAAAAGTACCATTATTGCGGAGAAAAATGAAGTCTGATATACTTCAATTACCTAAGTAATTTAAGATGCGCATGCGCACACGATTCATTTCTATCCTCACCGTTCTCTCAAAGCCCGTGGTTGCACTCGGAGGATCCCTTGCCATTGGCGTATTGATCGTCGGATTTGCGTGGTTTACCACAACAGTTTCTCCGTCTGGAAGCTTCGTGCCTGCGAGGATCGGCTCGATTACCGAAGAAGTGGACGTTTCGGGTATCGTGAAGGCGGCACAGAGCACCGATCTTGCCTTTCAGACTTCCGGCCGTGTCGCGTCGATACAGGTTCATGTTGGTGATCACGTCAGGGCGGGACAGACGCTTATTAAGCTTGATAATTCGAGTCAGGTGGCCGCTGTCGCACTTGCGAAAGCGAACCTTGAAGCGCAACAGGCGAAGCTCGCCGCACTTGTCGCAGGCACACGTCCCGAGCAGCTCGCGATAGATCAGACGGCCGTCGTCCAGGCCGAGAACGCGCTCACGAGTGCACTCTCTTCAGCGTATACGAATGCGGATGATGCCGTGCATGCGAAAGCTGATCAGGTGTTCATTAACCCGAGAACCACGAGCGCACAGCTAGCGATCCTCGTGCCCGACGCGACACTCGTGAACCAAGTGCAGGCCAAGCGTGTCGAGCTTGAACCGATGTTCTCCTCCTGGCAAAACATGTTAGCGTCCACGAGTAATCCAGAAGATTCAATCGCCCCTTCTGAGGCGAATTTGAAAAACGTCATGACTTTTCTCGATGATCTCACGACGGCTCTCACGGAGGCAGAGCCGAGCGGTCCCGTCTCGGCGACGACGATTGTCGGCTACCAGACGAGTGTGAATGTCGGACGTTTGAATGTTTCAGGATCGCTCTCTGCTCTTATCGCCGCCGATACCGCGTACAAAATGGCAGCCGGCGCACTTATGCTCGCGAGCGCGGGAGCGACTGAGAATGATATCAACGCGCAGAAGGCGGCCGTTGACGCTGCGCAGGCTTCGGTCGCTGCGGCACAAGCGTCGGCCTCACAGACGGTTATCATGGCGCCGATCTCGGGCACTATCACCGTGCAGAACGCAAATCTCGGTGAGACTGTTGTGCCCGGTGTCCCGCTTGTATCAATGATTGCGGACGGGAAGTATGAGGCCTCTGCGCAAGTTTCGGAAGCTGATATTGCGAAGGTGAAAATGAACGATGCGGTCGAAGTGACGGTCGCCGCGTATCCAGGAGCGACTTTCGCGGCTACCGTCACAACAGTCGATCCCGCCGCGGACGTGAACACGGAGGGTATTGCTTCTTATGGCATCACGATAACTTTCCTCAATAATGATGAGCGCTTGAAGCCAGGGCTCTCGGCGAATCTACGCATCATTACCGCAATCAAGAGTGCCGCGCTTCTCGTGCCCACGAGTGCCATCATAACGAATGGTAGCCAGGAATTCGTGTATGTAAAAAGTGCAAAAGGTGTTCTCCGCATGCCGGTGACCACTGGTATCGAAAGTGCAAGTGGAATGGCCGAGATTGTTTCCGGACTTTCCGCCGGAGACTCAGTGCTTACATTCGGTACGCAGGCTACCTAGTAAACGATATACATATGCCAACCGCCATATTTTCACACGAACTGCGCCGTCGCCTCATTGTTTTCGGTGGTACGGGACTTATTATTCTTGTTGCCGCAGGTATTGTCTCGTATACCATCTCCACAAGCAGGGAAGTTGCCATCGATACAGCTTCCATATCAGCACCAATCATCGATCTTTCTCCCACGGAATCTGGGCGTTTGAATGCTATCTATGTGAACGAGGGAGATGTGCTTCCCGCAAATGCTCTCGTAGCGCTTGTTGGCACGGAAGTGATAAAGACAAAAACTGCCGGGCTCATCGTGCAAGTCAATGACACTATCGGGGCGCAAATAGCACCGGGGCAGGTGGTTGTGGAAATGATTGACCCATCGCAGTTGCGAGTCGTGGGTAGGATTGATGAGAACAAGGGTCTTGCGCAGATACAAGTCGGAGATCCTGTCACGTTTACTGTTGACGCTTTTGGCGGAGAATCTTTTACCGGCGTCGTTGACGAAATTGCTCCGACATCGAACCAGTCCGGTATCGTTTTCGATATCTCAAGTCAACGCGAAACTCAGCAATTTGATGTCAAGGCGCGTTTTGACACGAACACGTATCCGCAACTCAAGAATGGAATGTCTGCTCGCATGTGGATTTACACGAAGTAGGGGGCTATGGCGGGCATTAATGAGCGAAAGCAAGCCCATCGACTCACGGGTCACCCTTGGCTCGTGTTGACCACCGTGATGGTGGGCACACTGCTTATTGGTCTTGACCGCACGGTCGTGAATCTCGCTTTGCCAAAAATAATTAGCGACTTTAGTATTTCGGTCAGTACTGCCGCATGGATTGCAACTGCGTATATAATTAGTAACGCCATTTTCGTACCAGTTTTTGGGAAGCTCGGCGACTTGTTCGGTAACCGTGTCATTTATCTCTGGAGTTTCGTCGGATTTATCGGAGTTTCTGTGCTCGCAGGACTTTCATGGAATTTCAGTTCGCTCGTATTCTTTCGTATATTGCAGGGACTTGTTGGTGCTGCCGTCTATCCTACTGCCATGTCGCTTATCGCGAAATCATTTTCTGATACAAAAGCTCGTGCGCAGGCGCTCGGCATCTGGTCTTCATCATTTGCGATATCGGCTGTCATCGGCCCGCTGCTCGGTGGGTATCTCGTTGACAACTTTTCATGGCGCTGGATTTTCTTCATAAACCTGCCGATCGGTGTAGCCGGCCTCATCATGACGATTTTCTTTCTGCCGCACGATCGGCCCGGGGAACGAGGCGCCTTCGACTGGCTCGGCGCGATCCTTCTCTCAGGGGCAATCTCAAGCATGGTGCTTGTCGTCGATCGTGGACAGGATTGGGGTTGGCTCTCACTCGCGAGTAATCTTTGTTATGTTGGCACCATAGTGTTTGGTATGCTCGTTTATTGGTGGGAGACGCGCCATACGCACCCAATTATCGACTTCAAATTCTTCCGTAACCCAGTTATTGTTTCGGTGTTGATAGTCTCGTTCATCTCTTTTGGGGGTATGATGGGTGCGATGCTTCTTTTGCCAATTTTTGCACAAACATTCCTTCACTATACGGCGACACAAAGCGGTTACCTGTTCGTGCCAATGGCGCTTGCTCTTCCAATCTTTGCGCCGCTTGGTGCCTGGCTCGCGAACTCGTTCAATCCGCGTTATACAGTTTCCTTTGGCATGGCACTTGGCGCACTCGGTCTCTATCAACTTGTTCATCTTGACCCCGCGATGACATCGTTTGATTTCATTATGCCACTCACCCTTTTTGGTGCCGGTCTCGGGCTCGGTATGGCACCACTTACAAATGCCGCCACGACAGCAGTGCCGCTCAATGAAGTAGGTATGTCTTCTGGGCTGTTGAATCTAATGCGTAATATTGGCGGCGCATTCGGTATCGCTATTTTCAGTACCATCCTCGCCAATACGACCAATGCTAATGTTCTCATGGTGGCACAAAATTCACATGTTCTCGGCGTTACACCAGCCATTCAGGCTCTAGCTGCGCAACTCATAATATTGAAAGCCGAAGTTCTTTCTTACGGAGTCGTGTTTGGATATGCGGCGGCGGCAATGCTTATCGGCGGTCTCATCTCCCTTTTCTTTCTGCGGACGACAATGAGTGGGGCGGATATTCCACCAGAAGTGCTTGCTGAGGCTCAAGCTGGTGGATAATGTCTCTTATGAAGAGAATTGTCTCGCCGGGACAGGTGCATTCTTCTCACGACATCGCGCGCGCGATGTCGCTTTTCTCCACCGTACGCAGAATTATGCGCACAAAGCTTGCTAGGGACGAGAAATTTGACCCGTCAACATGGCTTAGAATTGAAACCATGAAGTTTATATTAGAACAGGAAAAACCTAAAATGAAAGACATTGCCAATTACCTCTCAATTACCGCCCCCTCGGCAACCTCGCTCATTGGTGAGCTTGTGAAGGATGGGTTCGTGACGAGCTGTATCGACCGACGTGATCGGCGTGCGTTACGGCTCATGCTTACCAAAAAAGGAAAGATTGAACTCGAGAAGGCTATTGTGCACGGGGTACGGATTTTAAGTGAATTATTCTCAACCTTGTCAGAGACTGAATTTCTTTCATTTATAAATGTGCTTGAGCAGATTAAAAATAGTTGCCTTGGAAGCAAGGCAGGGAATTGAGTGGTTCTGGAATATCATCACCAACTTTTTGTAGACATGATAGAATCTATCTGTGTAGATTATAAGCCTAATGCTGATAATTATGATTGGATACGATTACGGATATCCGATGATGGGGTATGGATATGATACCTTTTGGTGGTTGCATGTGCTTTTCCAAGTTTTTTGGGTAGTTATACTAATTGCAGTTATCGTGATGGCAATTCGATGGATGCGTGGCGGAAAGATGTTGCGGCACCATCCGCATGGCGGACATTCGGCAATCGATCTTCTCAAAGAACGTTATGTAAAGGGGGAGATCAGCAGAGAGGAGTTCGAAGAAAAGAAGAGAGATATCAGTTAAAGAAAACACTTTAAAGAAACCGCGGTGGGGTACCGCGGTTTCTTTGTAAGGACGTTATTGTGCAGTGCCGGCAGGACGTATCTGTACAAGTTTCGCTAAAATACTGCCATCGCTATTAGTTGTGCCGGAGACTATGACCGTTGAGCCAATGGAAATATCGTTCATCGAACCACTCACGCTCTTTGATATGTTCGTTGTAGGAGTTACGAGAACAACGTGCGAGTTTCCATCATTCGTGTTGACGGTAATACTTTCGGAATTCTTAACAGCAACGGTGCCGGAGAGAAAGCCACCAGCTGTTCCACCACGCGTACCGATCGCGCCACTTCCACGAACTCCATTAACAAAACCTCCCGGTGCGGATTGTTGGACTAAAGCTGCTGGATGAAGTATGGATGCGCCAACATAGCCTACTCCAACTCCAATAACAAGCGCTATGATCGCGGTACCTACAGTTTTATTCATGCTCATATATCATTTAGTTATTTGTAATTGATTATACGCCCATTGATTTTTACTCATAACGGAGGGCGTCTATAGGATTTAAATTTGAGGCTCGACGGGCTGGATACCAGCCAAAAACAATACCAATCACCGTTGAAACACCAAAGGCAAGTATAACCGAGGTTGGTGTTACCTGTGCCGCGACAAGTCCAGTGATCGTGACAATATAAGACGCAGCCCAACCAAGCACGATACCGATACCACCGCCGAAGAATGTGAGTGCAATAGCTTCTGCAAGGAATTGTGTATTAATATCTTTTTTTGTTGCGCCAATAGCTTTGCGTAATCCAATCTCGCGCATGCGTTCGGTCACGTTTGTCAGCATCATGTTCATAATGCCAATGCCGCCAACAATGAGCGAAATACCAGCGACAGCGGCAAGGAGGGTGGTAAATGTGCCAGTTACGTTTGACGCCGCCGAGATAATATCTGCTTGATTTAGCGTATTGAAATCAGCCTTGGTCGGGTCACTTATATTATGTCGCGAAAGGAGGAGGGTTGTGATGTCGGTTTGCACCTGGGTCATAGTCGTCTGACTCGCTGCCTGAACATCAATAGTAGACAAGAATTGATTGCCGTTGCCGGCGAAGTATTGCAATGCCGTGCCAAGCGGAATAAAAATCATATCGTCCTGGTTTCCGATCCCAGAAGCACCCTTGGCAACTGTTATTCCTATGATATTAAATTGGATGTTGTTAATCATGATATTTTGTCCAACAAGATTAGTCGAGGTTGCGTTGGCTCCAAATAAATCGGTCGCGACCGTAGGTCCGAGAACAGCAACTTTTGCAAGCGAAGCCGATTGGTTTTCGGAGATAAATACACCCTGATCCATAGAAACATTGCGTATGGTTGCGTAACTAGCATCAACACCGTCAACTGTAGTATTGGTATTTGCACTTGCGGTGGCGACTTGGTATCGGCCAGAGTATTCACCTGAAACCGCTGCAACATTTGAAATATTTGAGATAGCAGTCTCGTCTCCCAGCGTAAGGGATTTAGCGGTACCACGGCCGCCAGAGACACCAAATCCAAATTGTCGTGTCGCTCCTGGCAAGATTTCTATCAAGTTCGAGCCAAGTGAGTTAATCGATGCCGAAATTGAATTTTGCGCGCCTTGACCGACAGCAGTAAGTGCAATAACAGAAGCAATGCCTATTACAATGCCTAGAATCGTAAGTCCCGAACGGACTTTGTTTGCCAATAATGACGAAGAAGTTTCTTCAAAAAGATCATGAATTGTCATACAGTCGTGTTGTCATCATAGAGCCTCGTTTCCTGCGTTGCATCACGCGGAGAATGATTTTTCTCATCTGAAATGATATAACCGTCCCTGAGACGAATTGATCGGTCAGCATGTTCGGCGATGTCTGGCTCATGCGTTATAAGCACAATGGTACGTCCATGCTCGCGATTAAGCCTCTGGAGTGTGCCGAGGACGACAAGACTCGTTCTCGAATCAAGGTTACCGGTTGGTTCATCGGCGAGGATAAGCGCTGGGTTATTGACGAGTGCACGTGCAATTGCAACGCGTTGTATCTGACCACCTGAAATCTGGTTCGAAAGATGACCAAAGTATTGTTCTGTAAGTCCGGCGGCGATCAGAGCGGAAGCCGCTCGTTCCTCACGTTCATGCGGTGGAATATTTGCATATACTAAAGGCAACATAACGTTGCGAAGCACTGTTGTACGAGGAAGGAGATTGAATGCCTGGAAGACGAACCCAATTTTGTCTTTTCGAATACCAGCAAGTTCGTCATCGTTCATTGTAGACACATCGCGATTGTCGAGCACGTAACTACCAGAGGTTGGGGTATCGAGGCAGCCGACAATGTGCATAAGTGTCGATTTTCCACTTCCAGAAGGACCCATGATGGCCACGAATTCTCCCTTCTTAATTGAGAAGGATATGTTTTTAAGTGCAATATACGCTTCAGGGCCAGAACCATATGTTTTTGTTATATCCTTAAGGTCGATCATGGCACGTTATCCTCCAGCGCGGAATATGGCACCGCCACCAATACGTCCTGCTCCGCCGCCTGCAGCATTAAAAATAGAGGGAGCAGAAGGTGTCTGTGATGCAGTCGAACCTGCAATAGTCTGAGTTACTACTTGTATACCATGAGTAAGACCACTCTCGATGATCGTTTGTGTATTGTCAGTAAGTCCAGTTGTCACGATGACACGTCGTGGCGCCATTATACTTGTCGCTCCGCCCACCGTTTCACTTCCCGCAAGCGGGGGATTGAAAACCTCTACATAACTTTGCGTTCCTAAGGTCTTTATGGCGCTTACAGGGACGACAAGACCAGTCTCGCTTCCGGTGATGATATTGGCGGTTGCACTCATACCGGACTCCACGCTCGAGTTTGGCGTATCGAATGTTACCACCGCATTATACGAGACGACTCCTGAAGAAACTGTGCCAATCGTGTTGACTGAAGAGACCGTACCGGCAATTGAGACACTCGGTAACGCATCGAATGTGAGCATAGCTTTCTCTCCGACTTTGAGTTTTGCCGCATCCACCTCATTGACTGAGATATCGACGTTTTGATTGTCGCTCACAAGGGTAGCAATGGTGGTGCCATCTCCGATAGTCGCATATTGTTGTACAGCGACCGCAGCAACTATTCCGCTGAAAGGGGCTCGTACGACCGTGTCTGCAAGATTCTGTTCAGTAATCGCAAGAGCATCTTGTTTTTCCTGTATGGAAAGTTGATCTGCCTGCACACTAAGTGGGTCTGCGCCTGCTTGGATCTGTGTAAGGGACGCCTGTGCTGCCGTGACAGCACGTGCGTCACTCGTCACGTTTGCCGCATCGCTCGCGAGTGCCGCAACATTGCCGTTGGTCGTTGTAGTATACCCTACTAGGGCATTAATCTGAGGTGTGAGGGTGGAAGGAATTTCCAGATTACGGTTTGTGAGGGTTGTATTCACGAAATTAAGAAAGTCAGTTGATGCTTTGAGCGCGTCTGAGATATCAGCGGCGGCCTGGTATGTTTCATTGATAAGCGTTTCTATTGTTGCATCATCAGCATTGCGTGGAATTGACTTAAAATCGTTAAGCGCTTGCGTATATGCCGCGTAGGCGGTCTGATAGGAACTCTCGGCGAGGGTGCGGTATTGTACGACCGTTGAATCATAGGGTTCAACCATATCGCTGTAGGCATTCTCATTTTGTTCACTGGTGCGACCGGGAACCGTTGTGCCATGCAAAACGGTATCGAGGCCGGTAATGACACTTGGCAGATCGAGGAAAGCAGTTGAGACATCGTTATAGCCACTCTGGTGTGCTTGAATAAGATTCGCCTGTGCTGTCGCGAGCGTATTCTGTGCAGAAGTAACTGTCGATGTTGCTGCAGGTTCCTGAAGCTGAGCGAGTGCTATCTGTGCTGACTGTAACGCTTGCTGGGCACTTACAACAGCTTGCTGTTCTGTTGTTGGGTCAAGGTAAGCAAGGGCTGTGCCGGCATTGACATGTTGCCCTGCTGTTACGGGTATGCTCAGAACTTCCCCAGAAGATTGTGATTGAACGTCAATATTTGAACTTGCAGATACTTGACCAGTCTCGGTCATGGAAGCGGCAACAGTGCTCGTTGCAACGATCGTGGTGACATACCGTGTCGCGGTTGAGGGAGCGTTAAGGACACCATTAATATAGTATCCAATACCAATAATAACGAGTACAACGAGCGCACTAATAAATTTATGTGCAAAAATGTATTTTCGAGCAGAGGACCAGGTGATAAAAGTACTCATGGTGTTGGTTGTGTAGTGGAAGCAAAGAGGATGTGAATAAAATGAGCGTCGAGACGATCTTGGCTATCAGGCTCGCCAAGCACAACGATCTGATCTCCCGCCGCAAGGGAGGTAATCCCAACATCATTATCGCCCCGGATTACTGTAGAGGTGCTGATAAGAATCGTTCGATTTGTTCCCGCACGAGTTTTTATGGAAAGCATGGTTGGTGTCACTGCTATTATGGTTCCGACTGAGCCATGATTATTTTGAATGAATCCGTAAGATGGCATGAAATCACCAAGTAAAAACGGAAATGAAAAACCGTGATTCATGTCATGACGTCCGAACAGATCATGGCGCGATCCAACTACAATACCGGCATGGAAAATAAGAAGAGCAAGAATAAGTGCTCCCATAATGCTCGCGATAACACGAACCTTTCCGGAATTTATCATTTTTTCAATTTTTTTCATTTAAAGTAGATTAGGTTTACAACGCTAAGTGTGTAAAGATAATTCGTGCATTACGGTTCGTATGTCGCAGCGACCACACAAGTGCTCCACAAATTATGGTAAGAAGTAAAAGTGCGACCGATGGCAGTGAGGCGGCAAGAGAATAAAGCAATTCTCGCCAATAACCGTGTGAAAGGCTGTCAAAAAAAAGCGAAGCATAATCATAGAAGCCAGAGATCCTAAACTCGCCCGCGGCGTATTGTAGTGCTGGAATAAGCATGAGTGCAGATGAAAATGCGATTGTACCGAACACCACGAGTCGAAGACGTGCTGCATTTTGGCGCGCAAATGCTACACGCGCAAGAACTATTGAAAGGAGTTCCTGCGGTGGCTCAACTTCTTTAAAAAGCAACATATCTTCTTTTTTTGTCATTTTAAGTATATACGGAATTATGCACTGTTTTGGTGCATATCGTCGAGATACTGGCGCAGTTTCGCAAGACCACGGTGGTGTCGACTCCTTACTGTATTTACAGGCTCGTCGAGGATTTTACTTATCTCTTCGAACGTCATATGGTTCATATAGCGTAGGAGCAACACCTCCCGGTAATTAAACGCGAGTTTTTTTAAAATCGCCTCCACATTCTGTGCATCATGTGCCCGCGCAACGATTTCGTCCGGTAGGTCTTCTGGATCCTGCACGTTTGAAATGTGAACATTGTCATTGAGATTTTCAAAGTCTGAAAAAACAAATGATTTCTTTTTCCGCAAATAATCAATGGTAGTATTTCGTGTGATATGCATAAGCCAAGTTTTGAATTTTGCGTTACGTGGGTCGTACTTCTTTAGATTTTTCCATACTTTCAAAAAAGTGTCCTGCACGACATCTTCTGCTTCATCACCAACCGATCGTGCCGCAAAAGAGTACACACTTTTCAAGTGGCGTTGTACGAGCAACGCAAATGCGTTCTCATCTCCGGTCAAATGCCCGGCCACTAACTCTTCATCGGTTCTCATCATTAACCCGTATTGTATTCCAATCACGTGCTTATGCGAATCCAGGGAAATAATCCGTTTTGATATGGTAGGGTGATACACCCATGTCACGAAGAATTTTTTTAAACGCATCAACCATTCCATGTGGACCAGAAATATAGAAGATACGTTCTCGATAATCTGGTATTTCATTGGCGATAAGCGCACCATCGATTGTTCCTGTACGTATATTTTGTCCAACACTCAACCTATTACCTGTTACAGCATAAATAGTTTTCATGCCGATTTTTTGTGCGGCATCATCGAACGTATCCTTGTATGCAATTTCATCAGCCATCTTATTCGAATAGAGAAGAGTAACCGAGCGTACATCTTTAGTATCGATAAGATACCGCACCATACTGCGGAAAGGTGTTATACCAACTCCACCAGCAATGAGAGCGAGCTTTTTTGTTTTATCCCTCGGCAGAACGAAGTCTCCAGCTACATGTGAAGCTGATATTGTGTCATATTTGCGCATCATACCAAGCGCCCTTTTAAAGCTGCTTTGATGTTCATAAAATTTCACACCGAGACGTATGGAACCATCAGCTTCGGTTGGTGAAGAAGCTATAGTGAAATAGCGGCGATTACCGCGGCTGTCGGCGAAACGATGTCCAAGAGTCCACTCTATATACTGTCCCGGACGGAAAGTTACCGGTCGATCTGGCATAAATACGAACTCATAAATTCCGTTAGCGAGCTTATTTCTCTCAACCAGCGTCAATATAAAGCGCCCTTTAGGGCTGGCGAGATACGCAAAAATGTTGCCAATCAACAAGGCGCTTTCTGGTGCGAAATAAAAGGATCCCAAATGAATATTTGGAGCGAATAAAAAACCAACGATTGCCCCATACAGAATTCGTAGGGAACGACTAGGCGGCATGGTAAGCGGCTCGGTAAGCATAACGAATGCAAGGAAGAAGAACGGTGAATGGATGAATGTCTGTGTAATCGCTGTGACCGGACTGCCTCCGTTTGAGGTGAGTATTACGGTCAGCAATGCTACGACAGAAAAGGAGAGAACAAGGTCGAATCGGCGAATTTTTCGTACAATAAGCAATCCACCCACCAATACAAAAAAGAGAAGCGGGAGATTACCAGCGACCCACCAGGTGGCCGATTGGTTGAGTACGAACGTCCCAAGCACAACACCGAATGCCGCTGGATTAAAAATGTGTTTATTACCAATCGCGAAGATGTATTTTGATGCCATAGCCCAAGCTGCCGCGAAAATGAGAAAACCGAAGCCCGCGTAGTCAGTGGGGGAAACGGGGCTAATAATGAGGGTGAGTATGAGGCTGGTGATGTACACTGACTCGGTGTTCGGTGTTGCGCCAAATCCTTTCGCAAATGCGAAATTAACAATCCAGCACGTCATGAGGATAAGAAGAGCCGAGAAGGCAAGATTCACGGGATGGTAGGGAAGGAGGCCGAGTGATCCGAAAACGGCTGCCGCGACGAGCAACACAAGAAGGTAGTACAGCACAAGGCGGTACATTGTTATCCGATTAAGGAAATTATCAACGAATGCCATAAACTATGCCTTTGCCTGGACAAGCGCCGAGGCGAGTGATTGCACAAACGCCTGGCTCGTAAAGGTTGCGCCAGATACACCGTCTATATTCGCATTTTGGGCCTGAATTGCTTCTTGAACTAGATACGGCATTGCCTGCTGGTTGATGAAAACTGAGGTTGAGTGACTGTTCGGATATTGGAGGAATTTTACATCAGCGAGCTGTCCGTTTCGTACAACCGCTTCTACTTGAACAGCACCGTAATACGCATCGGCTGGACTACCCGTGTATGATCCATCGACATATTGACCAGCCGATTTTTTTAACACATGGGTTGGCACCGGTATCGTTTTGGGTGCAGGGTTATTCGTCGTCGGAGCTGGTGCGGGTGAGGTTGTTACTGGTGCTGAACCACTAACCTGAGAGAGTGTCTGCAAAAGCGCTTCGTTTGCCGTCTTGTACGACTGGCTCGGGGTTGCCTGAGTGGGTCCGACGGCTACAGACTGTCCCCCGCTACCATTTTGCATCAGTGCATAAACAGCCGAGATAATGATAAGGCCGAAAGAAAGCGCGAGCTTCCTAGAGGTTGGCGAATGCGATTCTATTTGCGGGGCAGCCATGATATGTACTATACATACACGGCGGGCATAGAAATTATTTCACCCCCATCAGTCATCTGACACTACACGAATACCATAGGCGTAAACTAGACCATTTTGTAGATGACCCGCAACGTACACATTTTCTCCAACGGAGAGTGTATGGATATCAAATCCAGGAGGAGGCACGATAGTCCAGGTTCCCTCATCGGAATCGAGATCTGCATCATTGTGTGAAATAACAAATATAAGTCCAGTACCAGTAAGGGACGTGATGACTCCACGATAGACACCTTGGTCTTGGTGTGAATCATGGACTTGTTCGTACCAAGGTCCGAGAATAGGGAGTTGGTCTTTATCCGCTTCAGAGAGGAGGAACGGGTGGAGTGGTGTAAGGTCTACGAGTGTGCTGCCAACGACACTAATAGCGAGTATCCATAAAAAAATACGAAGAAGGGGGAATCGATACACGGGGGTAAGTCTGCGTATTAAGAACTCGAGAATCACGAGGAAAAGTAGGAAGATGAGAAAAGATGTCCACGGGAAAAGTATAATGAATTTCAGCAACCCACGTTCACCGAACTCAAGGAGGAACTGGACGCCACTTGCACGAATACTGAAGAACGCGAAGCTGAGTGCAAAAAGCGAGCCGATAAGTGTGAGTACAGAAACTGTGCTAACCAGGACGATGCGGAGTATGAAATAGATTCTTGACCGCATGGAGATCTCTCCGCTGTGGATCTTTTCAAGCACATTCTTCTGGATATCAGTTTCCTGCGACATACTGCTTAAGTGCCTCGCGGGCGCGATGCAGACGAACACCCACTGTACCGATCGGCACACGAAGCACATCGGCTATTTGTTGGTAATCAAGCTGTTCCAAGTAATACAGGATGATGACTTCGCGGTAGTTCGGTGGGAGCGCTTTGAGTCCGCGCTCAATGAGCGCGCGCATTTCCGTACGTTCCTCGTCTCTCGCTGGATCGACCTCGTACGCTGCGTGCGCCGAGAACAGGTCGAGATCGACCGTCACGAAGGGCAGTCGGCTGTTTTGACGCATCGTATTTACAAACATATTATGCGCAATGCGATAGATCCATGGCGAGAATGATCGGGTAGCGTCGAAACCTTGAATATTCCGATACACTTTAATAAATACCTCCTGCACCGCGTCTTCAATATGGGCCTTTTCCGAGAGGAATTTTCTGCCGTATCGGATCAGTTTCGGCTGGTACCTATTCATGAGTACACCGAAGGCAGCCTCGTTCTTCCCCTGCATAAGCGTTGCAAGCTCTTCATCGGTCTTGTGCGTCAGGCTCTCATCCATTTTCTCCCGCCGTCAGGAAACGACATTCGTCGGCGAGCCTTCCGAAAAGTGTCGTATGTTCTCGATCGAGGCGTCAAGGATGCGCGTGATAGCCTCGGTTGTGTTGAAGGCGGTGTGCGGGGTCACAATGACGCGCGGGTGTTCGATAATGTAATGGTTCGCGAGCGCGATCTTGAGCGCATTTTCGTTTGGATGCGACTGAACGAGGAGCAGAGTCTCATCGGCCATGTCGCCCTCTTCTTCAAGCACATCGAGCCCGGCTCCGGCGAGCGTGCCGACCTTGAGCGCTTCGACGAGCGCTTCAGTTTCGACGACCGCACCGCGGGAAGTATTAATGAGATAAGAACCTTTCTTGAACGCACGGATATTTTCTTTATTGATGAGGTGATGGGTATGCGCATTGTATGGGACATGCAGTGTGACAATATCGGCAGCCGTGAGAAGCTCCTCCAAAGAAGCATAGGCGAAGTTAAGTGTTTGAGCGAGTTCCGCATTCGGATACGCATCGAAGCCGATAACTTTCATATCGAAGCCCTGCGCCATACGGATGGCGTGCGCGCCAATGTGCCCGGTGCCGATAACGCCGATTGTCTTCCCGGCGAGGTCAAAGCCACGGAAGCCGACCGGGGAGAATCCGCCCGCCTTGACACTCGCCTCAGCCTCGCTGATGCGGCGCGAGAGCGAGAGCAGGAGCGCGAAGGCGAATTCGGCGACGGTGTTCTCGCCATAGAAGGGAACAGTCACGACGGTGACGCCATGTGCTTTCGCCGCTGCGAGATCGATGTGGTCGAAGCCAGTCGAGCGTGTCGCGATGAGCTTTAGCGACGGAAACCGGCTAAGTTCGGCCTCGCCGATGGACGAGTCGATAAAGATGCAGAGCGTTTCGGCGCTTTCATCTTCCAGATCGGGGAACGTCGACAAGGGTCCTTTGTGGAACGCGATTTCATCTCCCCCCATCTTCGTTCGCACATACGCTTCCTCCCACGCTTCGCTCGCAAAATAGTGAATCTTCATAAGTTATGTAAATCCTATTTTACACGCTTTTAGCCTCGCGTTCTATGGCGAGTAGGCGTTCGTATTTTTCGCGGCGTTCTTTCTGGCCGAGACCGCCGGCCTTGATGCCGTACGCACCCACGCCGTAGGCGAAGTCCGCGATGAAAGTATCTTCGGTCTCACCCGAGCGGTGCGAGGCGATGGTTCTCCATCCGGCGGCGTGCGTTTTCTGCACCGCCAGAATTGTTTCCTGCACTGTGCCGATTTGGTTCGGCTTTATGAGTACGGCGTTTATTTCTTTATGACTGATGGCACTGTCGATGCGCGCGGGATTGGTAACAGTGAGGTCATCGCCGACAATGATGACCTTTTCCCCAAGCGCTGCCGTCAATCTAGTGAAATCGTCCATCGCGTCTTCAGCGAAGGGGTCCTCGATGCTCTTGATCGGGAAGCGCGCGACGAGATTTTCATATATACGGAAAAATTCTGCAGAGGAATATTCTTTCCCCAGAAGTTCGTAGCTGCCGTCGTGGAGCAGTTCGCTCGCTGCCGCATCGATGGCGATAAACGTGTTCGGATATTCCGTAACGAGAGAAGTGATCAACTCGAACGGCCGCTCGAGTGTGTCGAAAGTCGGCGCATAGCCGCCTTCGTCGCCCATGGGCACATCGGCACCGTGTGCTCGTAGCAGTCGTTCCAGTTTTGCGAACGCGTCATGTGCGACAGGCAACGCCTCGCTCGTCTTCCCTTCGACGACGAGAATATATTCCTGGAAAGGGAGGTGAAAATCAGCATGAACGCCGCCGTTCATGACGTTGACGTAAAGTCGTGGCGCATTCGGTGTCGTTCCAGCACGTTTCGCGATCGCGCTCCAGAGTGGCATATTTTCTGATTGCGCAAAGAGGCGCATCGCGGCGATTGAGACCGAAAGAATCGCGTTCGCGCCAAGACGTGATTTATTTTTTGTGCCGTCAAGCTCGATGAGGAAGGTATCGAGATCGTCTAGCGAGTCGAATTCGCATCCAGCGATTGCGCGCGCAATCTCACCGTTCACATTCTCAATTGCGCGGGTCATGCCGCCATTCTGGTCGCGTAATTCAACCGCTTCGTGCGAGCCAACGCTCTTTCCAGACGGTACTGATGCACTAGCTGTGATCGTGCCGGCTGAAAGCGTCGTTTCCACGGTCGGGCGGCCGCGCGTGTCGGGAATTGATCGGGCACGAATTGTGTCGATACGCATACAGTTTATTAAATTTAATGAGAAAGCTTATCCTCAAGCTCCGCGACTTGTCCAAGAGTCTTAACCACTGAATCGGGATTGAGCGATATGCTTTCGATGCCCTCCTTAACGAGGAATGCGGCGAAGTCGGGAAGATCTGAAGGTCCTTGTCCGCAGATGCCGAGATACTTTCCGCGTGAGACGCATTTTCTGATTATCTGACTGACGAGCGCACGCACAGCTTCGTCGTTTTCGTTGCTGATGTGCGTCACGATGCCAGAATCGCGATCGAGGCCGAGCGTAAGCTGTGTCAGGTCGTTCGACCCGATGGACATGCCGTCGAATAGATCGAGGAATTCTTCGGCGAGGAGCACGTTCGATGGTATCTCGCACATCATGTAGACCGGTGTCGTCTTTTCGTCGATATTCGCAAGCGATTTTGCCACGAGTCCGTGTTCTTTCATGATATCGAGTACCTGCACCGCCTCCTTCGTGGTGCGACAAAAGGGGATCATTGGAATGACGTTATCGAGACCCATATCCTTACGAACTTTCACGAGCGCGTGGCACTCAAGCACGAACGCGTCCTTAAATTTCGGATCGTAGTAGCGCGAGGCGCCGCGCCAGCCGATCATCGGATTTTCCTCTTTTGGTTCGTAGGCCTCGCCGCCGAGTAGCGTGGAGTATTCGTTCGTCTTGAAGTCGGAGAAGCGCACGATGACCGGTCGCGGAGAGAATGCTGCGCCAATCTTCGCGATGCCGTACGCGAGATTATCGACATAGAAATCGATAGGATCTTTCCAGCCAGCCGCCCTCTTCTGTATCGCGGCCCGGACTTTTGGGAACTGTTTCTTGAAGTTGAGCACCGCGAGCGGATGTACGCCGATGTTCGAAGCGATAATGAACTCTTCGCGTGCAAGACCAACGCCTTGTACGGGCAGGAAAGAATTCTCGAACGCTATTTCAGGTGATGCGATATTCACCATGACTTTCGTCTTCGTTTTTGGAAGCATTCCGAGCGAATGCTCGCGCATCACGATCTTCGCTTTGCCGGCAGTAACAACGCCGGCGCTGCCGGTTGTGTCGACGGTGACAAGCGTGCCGGTCTTGAGAACCTTCGTCGCGTTACTGGAGCCGACGATTGCGGGGAGGCCAAGTTCGCGCGAGACTATGGCCGCGTGGCTCGTGCGGCCGCCCTTATCGGTCACGATGGCGCTCGCCATCTTCATGATCGGTTCCCAGTCCGGATCGGTCATCGTCGTGACAAGGATTTCACCCTTCTTGAATTTCTTGATCTGCTTCGGATTTATAATGAGATGCGTCTTACCAGAGGCGACCTTCGAGCCGACTGATATGCCGCGCACGAGCTCTTTCCCCTGTCCGGAAACCTCGTATTCAACAAGCTTCGAAAAATCTCGTCCGGCCTGCACAGTCTCGGGGCGCGCTTGGACGATATAGAGCTCGTTTGTTCTTCCGTCCTTCGCCCATTCCATGTCCATAGGCGTCCATTTCTTTGCACGTTCCGAATAATGTGCTTCGACGAGGGCACCCCAGGTCGCCATCGTCACAATTTCTTCATCCGTGAGCACGAAACGTTCCGTATCGGATATGGGCGTTGCGATGATCTTAGTCTGCTCAACATCCCGCTTGCCGGTGTCGTAGATCATTTTCTTTAGATTCTTACCGAGCTTCTTCCAGATGATTGGCGACTTCACCTTACCAATCCTTGACTTCGAGACGAGGTATTCGTCCGGCGTGACGTGCCCTTGAACAATCATCTCGCCGAGGCCGTAGGTCGCATTCACGACGACAACATCGCGAAAGCCGCTTTCGGTGTCGACGGTGAACATGACACCGGACGCACCCTTATCCGAGCGGACCATCTTCTGCACTCCGACCGACAATGCGACTTTCATATGGTCGAATCCACGATCGGCGCGGTATGAGATTGCACGACCGGTGAAGAGGGAGGCCATCGTCCAGACAGTGGCGCGGACAACGTCTTTTGCCCCGCGAATATTGAGATACGTCTCCTGCTCACCTGCGAACGAGGCGCCGGGCAGATCCTCGGCTGTTGCGGAGCTTCGCACGGCGACGTCTGTATTCTTCCCGTATTTTTGTTCCATGCGCGCGTAGGCTTCGATGATTGCCTTCTCGAGGTCTGCCGGCACGGGTGTCGCGTGCATCTTCTCGCGCACGAGTTTCCCACAGCGCGCGAGTTCATTAAGATTTTTGGTATCAAGCCCACTCAAGGTTGTATCAATAAACGTATCGAGTCCGGTTTCCTTGAGGTAGTGATAATACGCCGCAGCGGTTACCGCAAAGCCGTGCGGGATATGCACGCCTTTAGGCTCGACGGCACGGATGAGCTCACCCAAGGACGCGTTCTTGCCGCCAACCTGCGCGACGTCGTCCATATTGATATCTTCGAACCAGAGGATAAAAGGGTCGTTCATGCTTAATTTTTTATTGCAATAATAAGATCGGATACATTCGATCCAGTATAACCGGTCTCTAGCGCGTCGTCGGTTGTCGTGAAGAAGTCGTATGCGCGGTGCGCTTCTAGGTATTCTTTAATGGAGAGATTCTGTGCGAGCGCGTGTGCGCGAGTCGTATCGTCACCGATCGCTCCAGCATGATTAGTGTTGTCATATCCATCGGACGCGAAGGGGAGGATAAGTTCTCCCGCGTGGATGTTCTGAAGCGCGGCAAGCGCCATTTCCTGATTTCGGCCGCCCGCCCCCGAATGTGTACCAAGCGTGACTGTGCTTTCGCCAGCGTAGAGCAGAACAGTTTTTTTGGGCGCATCGTGAAGTTTTTCCACAACGGCGCGGGCTATGTTACGTGCTTCTCCGGTGAAGCGGTCATCCACGATTGTCGCCATATATCCGCGCCGCGTCGCTTCATCTCGCATCGCCTCGAGGGCGTTCTGATTCGTGAGTAGGAGAAGGTTGGTCACGTGTTCGAAGTACTTTGCATCTTTCGGAGTCTCTGTAATTTCGACCTTTGTTGACGACATGATGTCGTACTGCGCAAGAATTTTCTGCGCATCGGTGATAGTTGAAGTGTCCAATACGGTCGGACCAGAGGCTATATATCCGATATCGTTTCCCGGCACGTCGGAAATGATGAGCGCTATGATTTCAGCCGGGTATGCCGTCGCCACGAGCGCGCCGCCACGAGCGCGCGAGATATGTTTCCGTACCGTATTGATTTCCTGTATCGAAGCTCCCTTCGCAGTGAGCTCATTAAAAAGCACGCCTTCATCCGTACAAGTCATCGAAGTCTCATGGAGACAGAGCAGTGTCGAGCCGCCACCCGAGATAAGCATGATAACAAGATCGTTTGCCGTACGGGCAGATAGGAACTCAACAATGCGTTTCGTTGCATGTTCGTTCGCCTCGCTCGGTAACGGGTGCGTACCGACATACGATTCAATTTTCGTAAGAGTGTGCTGAGGCGCGGAAGAGATATCAAACGCGATACCGCCCTCGAGGGAATCGCCGAGGATCGTTTCAATCGCCACCGCAGCCGCCTGGGCGCACTTGCCGATACCGACGAAAAAGACGTGTCGTCCCTGGAGGCGATAGGTTGCCTCTCTTACAAGGAGTTCACCGTGCTCCATATGGAGAGAGCGTTCAAGAGCCGCGTCAACAGCAACTGCTGCGTAACCCGTTTCCGCTATGGAAAGCGCGTCTAGACGTAACGCATCAGTCGCGAGCAGATTGAAATTTTGTATGCGACGTTTCATTTTTTCATGATACGTCACTTATATAACGTACCCTCCCTGCTATTTTCCTTGGAAGGGGATTACGCAAATACTAATGGAGTATCATGGGCCTCATGAGGGAAACCCGACTCATCATGGGCATGCCCATCGAAATAGAGATTGTCGGTTCTGATGTACAGCCTGCGCTCAAGACAGCCTTTGCCTATCTTGTCAGTATTGATATGCGTTTTAGTACGTATAAAGAAGACAGTGAGATTTCGCGTATCAACCGTGGAGAGATTGAACACGATGCGGTAAGTACCGATATGCGCGAAATTTTCGCGCTCGCCGAAAAGACAAAAAAAGAGACGAATGGTTATTTCGACATCCGCAACCCGGACGGTCGTATAGACCCTTCCGGTGTTGTGAAGGGTTGGGCTATACGAAATACAGCTGAACTTATACGTAAATCAGGATACGAAGAGTTTCTCGTGAATGCCGGCGGTGATATCGCAACGGGAGGAAAGAATGCGGAAGGGAAAGACTGGAGCGTCGGTATTCGCAATCCTTTTAAAATAGACGAGGTTGTTAAGGTTGTGTATCCGCGCGGGAAGGGTGTTGCGACATCAGGTTCCTACATTCGCGGTTCGCACATCTACAATCCACTCTCTCCCGGAGAAGAATTGAACAACGTCGTGAGCATCACCGTCATCGGCCCTGACGTGCTTGAAGCCGACCGCTTCGCGACGGCGGCATTCGCGATGGGGGAAGGGGGCATCACTTTTGTAGAGAATCTAGCGAGCTTCGAAGGTTACGCGATTGATAAAAACGGCATCGCAACAATGACTAGTGGTTTCGGGGCGTATACTAAATAATTCCATCAGACATACGAATAATTGAGACAGGGGTGACCCAACTAAAGAAACACTTTACATTTGTATATCATGTGGTAATATTCAATTCCTATGCATTTAACCAAGAGGGCGTCGAGGAAGGAGCCAATGGCGAGGGTAAAACCCTTTTTTTCTTCCCCAGCAAATTTCTTTAACACGCTACGTGTTTTTAAAAGCGCTAACTGGTCTCGCGGGGAGAAGGACCACCTCTTTACGCTCTTCAAGCGTATGGCGCTTGACGTTCCGGCCTATCGACGCTTTCTCCGCGCGAATGGTGTGTCTCGTGGTTCCATCAGAACGATAGAGGATCTTCCCTCCGTGCCGGTGATGACCAAGAAGAATTATTTGAAGATAAATTCATTCAGTAATCTTTTGTGGCATGACTCAACACACGGTCCACACGTCCTCACCTCAACTTCCGGCTCGACAGGGAAGCCGGTATACTTTGCTCGTTCACACGAAGTCGATGAGCATTCGTCTCTCATTCATGAACTTATCTTTCGCACCAGTTCATTAAAGAAGAATGAATCGACACTCGTTATTATTTGCTTTGGCATGGGCGTTTGGATTGGAGGTCTCATCACGTATCAGGCGTTCGAGCTCATGGGTCGTAGGGGTTATCCGATCTCAATCCTTACACCTGGCATTAATAAGACGGAGATTCTTAATATACTTACAGATCTCGCGCCGCAGTATGGGCAGATTATTCTCGCAGGTTATCCGCCGTTTCTTAAAGACGTCATCGACGAGGCGATTGCTCAAGGTATTTCTTTCAATAAGCATCGTGTGAAGCTTCTCTTCGCGGCTGAAGCATTCACCGAGAATTTTCGAGATCATATTACCGAGATGGTTGGGATTCAGAACCCGCTTACCGACGCAATTAATATCTACGGGAGCGCTGATATTGGCACAATGGCGTTTGAGACTCCTCTCTCAATCCTCGCACGCAGACTTGCGCTGAAAGATAAAAAGCTTTTTGCCGAGATATTCGGCGGCACCACGAAGACACCCACGCTTGCGCAGTATGTGCCTGAATTCGTCTCGTTTGAAGCGCCGAATGGGGAAATTCTCTTGTCTGGAGACAGTGCGCTACCGCTGTTCCGCTATTCGATAGGGGATCATGGAGGCGTCTACACCTTCCTCGAGCTTGTTGATCGATATAAGGCGCATGGGGTGGATCTTCTAAAAGAAGCACGTGCTGCTGGCATTCGTAAACACGTCTACGAGTTGCCATTTGTATATGTTTTTGAACGCATCGATCTTGCGACAACGCTCTATGGCCTGCAGGTATACCCCGAGACGATCAAAGAAGTTCTTCTCAATAAGCGATTCGTCAATTGCCTGACCGGGAAACTCACTCTCGCTACGAAGTACGACGATAATCATGATCAATACCTGGAAATAAATCTCGAACAAAAGCCGAAGAAGGAGGTCGGAAAGATACTCGCGTCGGAACTGCTTGCAGAAATTGTCAAGAGTTTGCGTGAGAAGAATTCAGAATTCAGAGAACTTTCTGACTCTCTCAAGAAACGTGCGGAACCGAAGCTTGTTTTCTGGCCCTATGAGGATCCACTTTATTTCAAGCCAGGCACCAAACAACGGTGGGTAGTGAAACCATCGTAGAATAGGCCTTTAAATTATCTATTTCTTACGCACACTTTCTTTAACAAGGAAGACAACAACTTACTCAGTCATAAGAGGAACTGATAGCGTTTCTGCTGCTTCAGTAATGCGCACGCAGGCGATTTCTTTCTCACGAGAAATCAAAAATCGTAATTTCGCGGTTAAAGAAACTTTTGGGTTGCTGATTTCGTGATACGGTCACCCGATCTTCTGGGCAGGCACTATGGCACCTGTGTCTTCCGTGCTTGGCCGCTCAAGAATAACATCTGGTGGCATACCACCATCCATCACTCGATGGGTCGTTCTCTGCGCTCAAGAAGAAACTCGGCGTGCATCACAGTCTCGACGGCTTCATGGTTCTCGCGTGTATGACGTTCTACCCAAAACTCTGGGCGGCAGGGGTCGATATAGTAGGTATCGTGAATTTCGTCACCTTCCTTGAAAACACTGCTATATACCGTCGAGCTCTACGAGAAGCCGAATACGGCTCGCTAGAGAACGATAGAGAGCTTCTTAAAAAAATCTCCCCTATACACTCGATCGAAAAGATAGAAGCGCCGTTGTTATTGATTCATGGCGCGAATGATCCAAGAGTTCCACTTTCCGAGGCAGAGCAAGTGGTCGCAAGGCTTAAGGGGATGGGTAGACATGTTGAGTTACTCGTATATCCGGACGAAGGGCATGGAATCGTAAAGCTTAAGAATATGCTCGATGCGTACCCCAAAGCAGTCGAGTTTTTGAATAAGGCTTTAGTCTAATAGGAATCAGCGGTAGGAAATAATCGTGTGCTAAAAAATTGATAGGGTATGTTTTTGTTGGCAACTGATTTTAAGAAAAAATTTCCGTTCCCAAAAGAAGTTTCCGAGCGGATTCGTTTCCTACTTGTGGCTGTCGCGCGTTAACCTTAATAGCCTATGCTATACTTTCTACATGAAGCTGGAACAGCTTGACCGCGCAAAAGAGTCGTTTTCAACCTTCCGAGACCGTCTACAGCCATTAAAAGTAGTTGATCGTCATGACCTTCTTCTGGAGGATTTGTTCCTCATTCGTAATCCGCGATTTAAGTTCATCAAAGATCATGCGAACGAGGTAAAGGCGTTCGCAGAAGAATATTGCGGTGGGAAGCCGATTGAAGAAGTCGGAGAGTGGTTTTTCTTTCCGTGGAACAAAACTCTTTCCCATTATCTCCCGCATGATGAACATCAAGAGATACGGACCGCTCGCAATCGCAATATTATAACTAAGGAGGAACAGCATAAACTTTACAGTCTTCATGTTGCATATGCAGGCCTCAGCGTTGGAAGTCATGGTGCGCTCACGTTCGCGCTTATGGGTGGTGCGCGTCGTATCAAAATCGCCGACCCAGACGAAGTCTCGCCTTCAAACCTAAACCGCATTCGCTTCGACTTTCTCGACATCGGTCGAAAGAAGACTGATCTGGTGCGCGAATATATTTACCAATTAAATCCTTATGCCGAGATCGAGGCGTTTGATTCGGGTGTTACGGAGGAGGCAATGGATGCTTTTTTGAAGGACGTTGATGTCCTCGTTGAGGAAACCGATAATCTCGAAATAAAGATTCGACTGCGTCTCGCGGCTCGTGAGCGTGGAATCCCGGTCGTTATGGCGACTGACAACGGTGACAATATCATCGTCGAAGTAGAGCGGTTTGACCTCGATAAGACGAAGCAACTTTTTAATGGCGTTATCGGTAACGTGGATTTGGAGATGTTCAAATCTTTTGCGCCGCCGGATCTGCCGAAACTCGCGACGAAGATCGCGGGCCCCGATCTCGTGACCGAGCGCATGATGAGTTCACTTCTTCAGGTCGGCCACGAAATTTATTCCTGGCCGCAACTTGGTGACGCCGCTACGCTTTCCGGCGTCGCTATTGCCTATATCTTGAAGCGGCTGGCACTTGGTCAGCCAGTGAATGAGAAAAAATGCGAAATTAGTCTTGATGCGCTCATTGATCCGGAACATCACGCACTGCATATAAAAGCGAGGCGAGAAAAGGCGCGCGCAGATTTTTTTGCCGCAATTGGACTCTAATGAATACTCTTCCCAAACATATCGAACGTATCGCGAGCGCCGCAACGCGAGCGCCCTCGGGCGATAATTCGCAACCGTGGCGTTTCATTTTCCGCGCACCGAACACTCTTGAAATCCAAGCGCTCCCCGAGAAAGACAACGCACTGTTTAATATCGACGACAGTGGAACACTCATCGCGTTTGGTGCCGCCATTCAGAATGCCGAGCTTGAAGCGAAAATGTCAGGATTTACTCCTGAGATACACTACGGTGGCGAGGACATGCTTACCGCGGCACTCGTTTTACAAAAGGGCGGCGAGCTCTCAGGGATAGAAAGAAGTCTGCAAAAGGCGATCCCGCTCCGACACTCGAACCGCAAGGCATACAAGAAAGTACCGATAACCACTGATGACCGACAGGCTTTACTTGATGCGGCAGGGAAGGCAGAAGGCATATTCCTCATATTTATTGAAGCTGTCGAGTCGATGGCTCGCATATCGCGCGCACTGACGACCATGGAAGAAATAGCTCTTAAAAACAAACCGCTCCACAAACTTTTTTTCGAAAGTATCCTTTGGTCAAGGGAGCGTAATAATGAAGGAGAGCCCGGTCTCTATATAAAAACCCTTGAACTACCACCACCACCACAACTTCTTTTCAAGGCATTACGGCATTGGCCTGTGGCGAACTTTCTCGCACAAATCGGTTTCCCGCGCATGATTGCTGAAATGAATGCGAAACAGAATGCGAGCGCTTCTGCTTTCGGAGTAATTACCATCGATCAATTTGATCGCGCGAAATATATTGAAGCAGGACGATTGCTCGAGAGGGTCTGGCTCGCTGCCGCCGCGCGTGGCATGTCATTCCAAATAGTAACCGGCATATTGTTTCTCGCGCGTACCTTAGAACATGACTCCTCCGTACCTTTTTCCATCGTAGAACGTGCGTCAGTAAGAGAAGCATATTCTCAAATCCATGAAAATCTGAAAGGCTCGGGCGAGCCACTCCTCATATTTCGTGTTGGCTATGGTGCAACGCCAAGCGCGGTGTCTTTCCGTCGGGTGCCTATTATCGTCAACGCGCCCTAACTACTATGAACACATTTCTAAATCTTGACCTGTTATCCGTTGGCATTGCAGTCGCGGGTATTGGTTTGCTTGGTTTTGTTATTCTTTTTAATAACACTCACTCGATGACAAATCGAGCTTTTTTTTATTTCGCGATAATCACTGTTTGCTGGAGCGTCATCAATTACTCTTATTATCAGTTACCAGCAGGCAATACCGCGCTATGGCTTCTTCGGGGAGTTATGTTTTTTGCTACATGGCATGCCTTCACTTTTTTTCACTTAGCGTCGACCTTTCCAGACGATACCCATCACCAATCCCGATGGCACACCTATCTGCTTATCCCACTCACAGGTATCGTTTCGATACTCACGCTTACACCGTATGTTTTTGAACGGATAAACGAAATTGGCTCTGGCGGAGCAATCGGTGGAGTACAAAATGGTTCCGCAATTGTTCTCTTTGGCATATTAGTATTTTTTCTCATTATCTCGGGCATTTGGAAGCTAGTCAGTAAGACCATACGGGCACCAAAAAAAGAGCGCCTCCCGTATTCTCAGATGCTTTTTGGGATGATCGTGACATTCATATTACTCCTCACATTCAATTTCTTCATTCCAGCAGTATTCAATAATCCTCGATTCATACCACTCGGAGCACTCTTTATCCTCCCGTTCGCGATAATGACATCCTATGCCATCTATAGACACCACCTCTTCAATCTGAAAGTTGCAACTACTGCCTTCCTCGGATTCATGGTGACAGTTTTCACTTTTATAAATGTTCTTTACTCAACAAATGCAAGTGCGATTGTCGTCAATATCACTGCATTTTTTATTGTGTTACTTGGAAGCATAAAAATAGTTCAGGATACTCTCAATCTTGAGAAACTCGCCGGGGAACTATCGGAAACCAACGCGCGGCAAGAAGAGCTCATCCACTTCATCGGACACGAGGTGAAGGGGTCGCTGACTAAAGACATGGGCGCATTCGCAGCGCTTGCCGAGGGTGACCTTGGCCAGCTCTCGGACGGGATGAAATCGTTTGCCGAGCGTGCGCTTAGCGAGGCGCGTCAGGCGGTCGACTCTGTGTCGAATATCCTCACCGCATCGAATTTGAAGAAGGGGACGATGGCGCACGCGAAGGATCTCTTCGATCTTAAAGCCCTCGCGGCAGAAGTGGTCGATAAGGCGAATCTCGCGGCAGGAAATAAAGGACTCCTGCTTTCCTTCACCACTGATGACGCATCGTATCAGATGACTGGGGACAAGGCGCAGATGGGCGATCATGTACTACGCAACCTGATAGACAATGCGGTTAATTACACCCCCTCGGGCTCTATTAATGTCTCGCTCAAAAAAGAAAATGGAAAAATTATCTTCAGAGTGAAGGATACTGGTGTCGGCATCACAGAAGAGGACAAGAAGCGACTCTTCACCGAAGGTGGTCATGGGAAGGATTCGCAGACGATCAACATCCACTCTACTGGCTATGGTCTCTATATCGCGAGGCAAATTATTGAGGCTCATGGGGGTACCATCCATGCCGAGAGCGAAGGGGCGGGGAGTGGCGCAACCTTCGTTATCGAACTTCCGTCTTCATAAAGATAGTTAACGTCTCCATCTGCGAGCGGGTGATTACGTGTGCCTAAGGAAGCGTAAACATAAATCTCAAGATTTTGGCGTGTCGAAACAGAGTGATAGGATAAATTTCTATGCCTACAAAAGAGAAAGGTCCTGCACGGGTATGGCCCGTGCTTCGCGCATACGGTACAGCGGCATTTCGATATCCGCGGCTTTTGATAGTGGCGATCTGCGCGGCAATTCTCATTGAAACGGCGGGGGTCGTCGCGCCGCTCTACCTACGCCAATTCATTGATCTCCTTTCAGCGAACATACCGACCCCGGGAATCGTGAGTGCCATCTTCACGGTGCTTGTATTTTTTACTGCGATAAATATGGTGGGATGGCTTGGACAGCGGGTACGTTTATGGTCACTAAATCGACTGGAGTCTCAGACGATGGTCGATCTCTATCAGAATGCGTTTGATTATCTGCTGGGGCATTCGCACGAATTTTTCATTTCGAATTTCACGGGAACGCTTACGCGGCGTGTAACACGTTACGCGCGCTCGTTCGAGCAAGTGATGGACAACTTATTCTTCAATTTCTTTCCCGCTTTTATATTTGCTGTTGGCATTATCACGGTGCTCTCATTACGAAGCGCGTTACTCGGCATCGGGCTTTTCGCATGGACGGTAATTTTTGTATACATTCAATTCAGGATGACGCTCAAGCGGCAAGCATTACGGGCTGCGCGCACTGCAGAAGATAGTAAGGTAACTGGTTTCTTGTCTGATGCCGTACTCAATCACTCAACGATTACGGCATTTGCCGCTGGACGATATGAGGGGTCACAATTCGCCGAGCGTATCAAGCAGTGGTATCTTGCGACGCGGCGTGCATGGGACGCTGATTTGTGGATTTTCGGCATACAGGGAATTCTCGCTGTTGGAATAGAATTTGCCTTGCTCGCCGGTGCAGTGTTGCTTTGGCAGCGTGGATTGGTAACAGTGGGCGACTTTGTGCTTATCCAGATTTATATCCTGGGCCTCATAAACCGTATTTGGAGTATTGGGACGAACATGCGCCAGCTCTATGACGCTTTTGCCGATGCAACCGAGATGATTGATATCCTGGAACTACCGCATGAGATACAGGACATACCGAACGCGGTACCGCTGCAAGCAAGTGAGGGTACGATTACGTTTGATCACGTTCGTTTCGGGTATCACGACAACCATTCTGTACTCCAAGACTTCAGTCTCGCCATACGGTCACGCGAGAAGGTTGCTCTCGTAGGTTCCTCGGGTGCGGGGAAGTCGACTATCGCAAAACTCCTCTTACGTCTTTACGAAATTAAGGGTGGCACGCTCAGTATTGATGGGCAGGATATCTCACGCGTGACACAAGAAAGTTTGCGTTTTTCAATAGCATTTGTTCCACAAGAACCGCTTCTTTTTCACCGCTCGCTTATGGATAATATTCGTTATGGTCGGCAAGGCGCTACTGACGAGGAAGTTATCGAGGCCGCAAAGCAAGCACATTGCTATGAGTTCATTAACCGTTATCCAGAAGGGTTTGCAACGATGGTTGGTGAGCGTGGTGTTAAGCTCTCTGGAGGCGAGCGCCAAAGAGTCGCTATTGCGCGTGCCATTCTGAAAAATGCACAGATACTCGTCCTGGACGAAGCGACTTCGAGCCTTGATTCGGAATCAGAACGATTTATTCAGGACGCGCTTCTGCGGCTGATGGAAGGGAAGACAGTCATCGCTATTGCACACCGACTCTCGACAGTGATGCACATGGATCGCATTGTTGTGATGGAGGGTGGCACAGCCCTTCTCTCGGGAACGCATAGTGAACTTCTTGCACACGAGAGTAACCTTTACAAAAAACTCTGGGAGATTCAGGCAGGGGGATTTATTCGTGGAGATTAAAATAATCCTCGTCCAAATCGAGGATCATGCCCTTCTTAATATGTATGAAGGTCGCACAAATGCACGCTTTTACCTTTTCCAAGGATCTGCGTAAAGAAAGTTTACGAAAATCGCAAGACGTATTATGGTGTGGAGAGGTAGTTACGTTATTCAGTATTTGCCGGCGTAGCTCAGTTGGTTAGAGCACAGCATTCATAAAGCTGAGGTCGCAGGTTCGATTCCTGCCGCCGGCACAGCAGTCAGCACCAGTGTTTTAGACCGTTTGACTCTAGAAGCTAGGCTATTTTGGTTCGGTACCTTTCGGGGTGTTTGCCGCAAAGACGCGATTAGGGTCGCTCTTTTTGCATTATCTCTCAGGATGTTCCTGCCTGATTACAGATTGGATTTCGTGAGTGTTTCCGTGAGAAATAAGACCAAGATACGAAGTCACGCTTTCTGGTGTCGGAGTCCCCGAAAGATTTCTAAACATTCTTTTTCGTGTCGAAGTTCGCAGCACTCGGTGATGAGGAAAATGCACCCAGCCAAGAAAATCGACACCGGACGCGAGTGTCTTGATGAACAGCTTGCCTGGATGGAGAGTAAGATTAAGTTCGCTCTCTAGGAAATGAGCGATGGGCGAGATACTCATTTCAAGCTGCTTCCTGTTATCGCTCATAACTACGAAGTCATCGGCATAGCGGATATAGCGCCACGCATGGAGTTCTCGCTTCATGAATTGATCGAATTCATTCATGTACACATTCACAAGAAGCTGGCTCGTGAGGTTACCAAGCGGCAAACCGACACCACATCTTTTCTCAATTGAGAAACTGTTTATGATCTGGTCGAGTAGCCACAAAATATGTTCATCTGCAATATGTCTCGTCAAAATATTTCTCAGTATCGCATGATCGATACTCGCGAAGAATTTTCGTATATCGCCCTTGAGTACCCAGCATGTCCTCGTATTATTTCGGGAGACTTCTCGGCCGTATTCACGAAAGCGGTTCATGGCGCGATGCGTTCCCTTATCTCGCCTACATGAATACGAGTCATGGATGAAAAAAGTATCAAAATGTGGGTAGAGTACTCGGTAAATCGCGTGATGCACCAATCGATCCCGCACGCTCGCTTTATGAATGTCGCGAGGCTTCGGATCGTTTATCTTGAATGACTCGTAGCCACCATGCTTATAGGTACTCTCCTTGAGTTCTCTGTGCAGTTCGAAAATATGATCAAGAAAATGGAGCGCGAATTCTGCGACATCTTTGCGCCTACGCTTGCCCCGCAAGAACTCCTGCTATGAAGCCAGAAGATTTTCTACTGATATAATATCTTCATAAGAAACATGGAACGTCTTTCTACCCCCCCCGCGCGAACTTCAGCAACGCTTCGATTCTTGAGCGTTTCAAAGAGGGATATCTGCTCTGGATTCGCGTTACCGAGCATATGGCACGTGGACAACGATACACCATCGGACAACGTATCGAGCACAAATTCCTTGATCTGTTGGAGCTGACATATCTCGCGTATTATACCGAGCGGCAGAAGAAAGTAGAAAGAATAGTCGAGTGCGTGTTCACCCTCGACACGCTGAAGTATCTTCTGTATGTAGCGTGGGAGGGCAAGCTCATGTCGAATACTCATTACGCGGAAGTCGCACAGAAGCTCGATGAATCTGGCAAGATGTTCGGCGGCTGGCAGAAGAGCCTCGCCAATCCAGAGAAGAAAAACCGCACCCTCTAATAAGGCGCGGGAAAGAAACGATTTTCGGAGACGGAAGACGAACCGATTGTCGGAATTCCACCTATTGTCGGGCTTGGCATTGTTCGCGTTGAGCTTCAGCTCGCCACCGTCCTCATTCAGGTTGAACACATTCGGGTTGCCATCACGGTCTGCTATGTGCGCGACACCATCTATGCCACTGCCCATGCAATCTCAAGATAGAGAAGACATCGGGCTGTATGTTTTGTGTGATCGAAAATCACCAGTACCGCGCACCAAATATATTTCTTTTTTGGACGTCATACGTACCCTCTGCGCGAAGCCGTAGCCGCACGCACTCTCAATACCTATGTGCCGGAAGGGTTTCGGAAAGCCGTAGCCGCCCGAATAACCAGACCAAGGATAGTATAGAAAATTTGGCGCGAAAATCAAAGAAACAAAGGATCAAAAACTCAAAGTATCCCTAAGCTTCAGAAGAAGAAAGTTTCTTGCGGAGACGGAAGACGAACTGATCGTCGGAAGCCCACCTATCGTCGGGCCCGGCATCGTGCGCGCTGAGCTCCAGCTCGCCAACGTCCTCATCCAGGAGGAACACGTCCGGGTAGCCATCGCGGTCTGCGATCTGCTTCATCGCGATATACATCCAATCATTTCCCGTATAAGAAAGGCGGAGCTGAGGGCCGACTTCGGCTGGGCAGAGTTCGAGACCGAGTTCTGCGGCTTTTGCATAGATTTCATCGGTCGTAGCGTCGTTGGGGAAACCGAGGTCTTTAACGGTGAGTCGGACAAGCTCTGCGCTTTCTTGTGTTGAAGAAATGCTGAAATCATTGCTGTCGAGTAACTGTTCGGCCCATGATGTGACGGTGATGTCTTTCTCTTTCAATTCTGCTCTAAGCTGTTCTTTTGATTTTCCACCGATCTCGACAGAATACCGCTTGAGATTTCCTTCAGGGAAGGAGGTCAGGATGTGCTCGATGCCTGAGTCGAAGATACCTGCGAAGAGCGGGCCGATATATGCTTTGGTGTGTTCTGAAATCTCTGAGGCAGAGTGAGCAATATCTTCTGGAGCGCAGTCGAAGACGATAGAAGCGTCTTCTTTTGTGTTTCGTGTGCCGAGTAATTCTTCGATGCGCGGGTCACGGTCATACCCGAAACCTTCGATGGGCGCGTCGAGCTCATAGAGGAAAGTGAGATCGTCTTTAGTGAACTGCTCGCCTTTCTCTTGTTTCTGCTCAAGCGCGGTGAGAAACTTCATGTCCTCGCTCTTCTTGCGATAGGAGTCGGCTTCACTGCCGAAGTCTTGAAGCTTCTCGTCGAGTACCTCTTGCATCTGCGGTTCGATGTTTTGGTGTGGCAAGATACCTCGCACTTCGCCGATCTTGTTGTCGCCGTCCATGCGGATAGCGAGACGTGGTTGCGAGGGAGTACCGGTGGTGTCGTTGGTGTAGAAAACGTAGAAGTCACCAGAGTCAATTTGGGTCTCAGCGGTGGAGCGACCGGCGGTGCACCAGCCAGTGCCTTTGCCTTCGAGTGATTGGAAGAGTTTCTCCGCATCGCCATCTCTTCCCTGTTCATACTTCACCCACTGCCCGCGAACTTCTTCTCGACTCTCCATCGAGGAAGCGAGAGATTTCTGGATGAGCTCGGCATAGAGGGCGGGGAACTTCTTCGAGAATGCTTCTTTGATTTCTGGCTCTTTGAGGGCTTTGTTATCTTCCTTCACCTTCTCATAGATGTCGGCGATTTGCGCGAGCGGCTCACGATAGATATCGGGGAAGGGTGCGACGGTGGTATCGGTGCGCTTCTTGAATTCACCGCGCTCTTTATCAAATTGCGAGAGTTTGGTGACATTCTTCCAGACGAAATACTTGTACCATGTTGGATAGACCGCATCGTCTGAAGAGAGATAGTTGATCCATGCATCGAGAGAATGTTTCTGATCTTCGATTGCCACCGCCTTCATCTGCTCGCGAACATTTTCTGGAATTACTTCCACCGCTTGACCTCGTTCTCGCGCGACACGCTGCTGGAGTTCGAAGTATGACTCGGGGAACTTCTCGGGCTTGATGATGAATGCGTCGTATATCTGGTCGCGGAACATCTCAATGTTGCGCTCACGGACTCGCTCGTCAGGGTTGAGGAAGATGTTCTCGAGGCGGTCAGTGTATGCCTCGATGCGCTCAGTGGGGTTGTTGGGAATGTGTTCGCCCGTCTTGCGCTCTTCGCGCTCAACGGCTCGTTCCACTTCAGGAGATCTCTGAAGCTCGGGGTTTTTGAGATGGAGTGGATGTTTTTCCATTGCTGGTGATTATAGCTTATTTGGAAGTGTGTGAAATTGTAGGCGATGGCTCTATGGAGCCATTTATCGAGGCACCAGGGAGGGGCGACCGTGGGGGGTTCGATTCCTGCGCAGAGCACAGCAGTCAGAGCCCGTGTTTGCGACCGTTTGGCCCCAAACGCAAGGCAAAAATGGTTCGGTACCTTTCGGGGTGTCTAACGCAAAACCTCGCGATTTTCATCGCGAGGTTTTGCGTTAGACCGGGTGATAGACTTACTCCTATGTCCGAAGGCCCTTCCAAGCGGGAGACCGCGCCCTCCCTCTCGGGATTCGAGGCATACGAGGCCTTAGTGACGAAGGGCGAATGGACAGCTGAAACGGAAGTCGCACTCGACTCCCTTATCGAGAAGCACGAGGAGGACCTCTATATGCTCTTCCTCAATTATCGCGAGTCCGGTCTCGTCGACGAGCTCCCCGAACACGAACGCCGCATGTACGACCGACTCGCCGCTCAGTTTGAATAAGGCATATGCTATACTGAAAACCGGAGCACACTCGGAGAATACTTATGGATCCAAAGCAAGCTGCCCAACAATTCCTCGAAGCACATGCAAAGGCGCACGCAATCTCGCGAGATGTCGCACTAGTCGAGTCAATCTACCTCGGCCCAGAAGGCCTCGGGAGCGCGGGGATGGAGACTGCCGGCGTCTACGACGACTATACGCATCGCTCGAAAGAACGCGAAGAACTCGTCGCAGAAATGAAACGACTTCGCGCTGAAGCTGGTGATGAAGCGATCCTTGCTGAGCTTAGCCACATACAAGGAGGCGAGCGGGCCGCAGAATATATCCGCACCGTTCCGCTGCACGAAGATCGGGAGAAGAACGAACTGAAGAAAGAGGTTCGCAAGGGATGGTTCGAGCGACTCCGATAGCCATTTATATAGATATCGAAAACCATCGAACGAGTAGACACTCGTTCGATGGTTAAATTTATTCTTAAATTTATCTCGGAGTTCGCCTTGGCCTAGCTCTCGAGCGCGATCTTGCGATCCTTCAGCACGATGCGTCCCTTGAGATGCCCGAGTAGCTCACGCTTCTCCGGCAGGGTGCCGTTCTCGAGTAGGTATTTTGCATACCGCCTGATATCCATCTCATCCGCCTTCACCTTCTCGCTTCCATCACGCATGGCGCTCCGCAGTTTGTTGTACCGCGCCACTTCTTTCTCGATGAGATGCCGCGCTCCGATCTCATCAATGGATACCTCTCCGAGCAGGGCGAGCAATTGCTCAATCAGCCGATCCTCACGTATATAGGGGTTCTTGCACTCGCGGTCTTTGGATTTGCAGCAGGAGTAGTACACATAGAAGGTGGTGGTGCCGTCGATAAGGCTCTTCTGCTTCTCTTGGGCAGTGATGCCCGAGCCGCACACCCCGCAGACCATGAGCTTAGTGAAGGTGAAGTCCTGAAACTTTTTCTTCGGGCGATTGTCCTCCGCAATCTTGTCCTGCACTGCCTGGAATAGATCGCGCGATATGAGCGGTTTGTGCTTCCCGGTATACCAAGAGCCCGAGCCACGCGGATACTCGAAGACACCGCAGTATATGGGATTGCGGAGCAGATTATAGATGTTGCTGAGGCTGAGAGCTTTGCCGGTGCGGCTCGTAAAGTGCAGCTCGTTTTTCAGCCATCCATACACACGTCTGCCGCTCCACCGGTCGTTGCCGACTTTCTCGAATACTTGCCGCATTGTGCTCGCGCGTATGGGGTCCACGACGATCTCGCACGTATGATCATTGCGCTGGTCATTGAGGTATCCGCAGACGGCCATCCCGGGGAATAACCCCATCTCGGCTCGCGCACGCAATCCGCGCTTCACATTGATGCGCTTCTGATCGTTCTCGAGCTTGGCTTGCGAGCCGAGGATCATGAGGAGGAATTTCTCGTTTGGATTGTTTGTGAAGCGCTGACCATACGTGCGAATGTCGCGCAGAAGGCCTTGGTCCATGAGGTCGACGATGCGGCCGAGGTCGCCCGCGTTGCGACTGATGCGATCCGGTGCCCACGTCAGGATGCCGTTATATTTGCCGACTTTGATTTCCTCGACTATCTCGTTGAATACTGGTCGCGCTCCGGCCTCCTTGGCCGAGTGCGACTCGCGCTTCCATTCCACGATCTCCAGGCCCTCCTTCTCCGCGAGCGCCACCATTTCCTTGACCTGACTCTCGATGCTCAAGACCTGCGCCTCCTCGCTTTCCGTACTTTTCCTCGCATACAAACAGTACCGAACGGGCACCACTTCCGGCGATGACTATAAATGAAGAATATCTTGCCGCCATGGAACATGGTATGCCTCCTATCACTGGTTGCGGTATAGGTATAGATCGATTTATCTCTTATAACAGGACAAAAGAACCTCAAGGACTGTGTTCTCTTTCCGCTCATGAAGCCAGACGATGGATACGAGTATATCTATTCTAAGGTCTGGTATAGACCCGATTCTGGAATATAAAGAAATCTGTGATGAGTTTGCTTTTGCTATAGAAGAATTTTTCCCCGATAAGATAGTCGCTTTTGCGTATATAAGTGGCACGTTCTCGTATGGTGGAAGTGTGAACCTGTGGTGAGTATACAGCGGGGCCACGACATTTTAGAAGGACTTTGATAGGATGATGTTTACGTGCGGAATTATGTATGCGGGAGTAGCTCAACTGGTTAGAGCGCCGCCCTGTCACGGCGGAGGTTGCGGGTTCAAGTCCCGTCTCTCGCGCACAATGGGACGAAGGGTGGCGAAAGCCGCTTTTGTCTTTGTAGACCCACACTATTTTCCAGTTCTAACCGATGATATTCGCTTTCTATCGCAGGATAGTCATTTTGGATAGGAACGAACCATTCGTTCTACTATGGTAAACTAAGGTACCCTTTCCAAGTATCATTATGTATGGTCAAAAAGAAACTACCATCTAAATCTAACGCCGGAATCGCGAAAAGAGGAACACTCATTCCACGAGCGATTGTCGGCATTGGTGCATCAGCCGGAGGGCTCGAAGCCGTCACCGAGCTACTGGAGAATCTGTCAGAGAAAACCGGCATGGCATTTGTATACGTGCAGCATCTCGACCCGACACATAAGAGCTTGTTAACCCCGATACTCTCGCGGGTTTCCCGCATACCTGTGGAGGAGGCTAAACAAGGCGTCCACGTACTCGCCGATCATTTGTATATCATACCGCCCAATAAGAATATGCTCATTAAAGGCGGGTCGCTCCAGTTGGCCACACGCATCGGGGGCGAGGGACGACTTGTTTCTATTGATAATTTTTTCCGCTCTCTTGCTGCCGATCAGAAAAATCGAAGCATCGGTGTCATTCTTTCGGGGAATGCTTCCGACGGTATTTTAGGATTGGAGGCAATAAAAGGCGAAGGCGGCATCACGTTTGCGCAGGAAGAAAAGTCCGCCAAACATCCGAGCATGCCGCATAGCGCGATCGCATCCGGCGCAGCCGACCATGTGCTTGCACCTGCTGACATTGCAGGGGAACTTGTAAAGATCAGTCACCATCCTCATATCACTAATGTGAAGGAGTTGACCCCGGAATCGGTGGCGTTTTTTGGCAAGGAGAGGGAGGAGTCTCTTCAAAAGATTTTTGCGATGTTGCAGGCGAAATCGGGAGTAAACTTTTTTCAATATAAATCTCCAACTCTAAAGCGACGCATTAGCCGCAGAATGGTCTTGCACAAAATCGAGACGCTCGAAGAGTATGTGGTTTACCTCAAAAACACCCCTGCTGAAGTTGGAATGCTCTTTCAGGACATGCTTATCAATGTTACCGAATTTTTCCGTGACAGAGAGGTCTTTGAGAACTTGAAGCGGCACGTGTTTCCTGCTCTACTGAAAGAGCACTCTAAAGACGAGCCCTTGCGACTATGGTCCGCGGGATGCTCGACCGGCGAGGAGGCTTACTCGCTTGCGATGTGCCTCATAGAATATCTGGATAGTGTAAAACGTGGCATCCCCATACAAATCTTCGGAAGCGATCTTAATGAGGCTTGCATTGCAAAAGCAAGGACCGGCATATACCCCTTGAGTATTGCCAAGAATGTCTCGTCGGAGCGCCTACGTAGATTCTTTACAAAAGTGAATGGCAACTACCAAATTTCAAAAGCAGTCCGCGATATGTGCGTTTTTGCTAAGCAAGACCTCCTAAATGACCCTCCTTTTTCGCAGCTCGACCTTATCGCGTGCCGGAATGTACTGATTTATTTCGAGCCAGTCGGACAAAAACGTGTTCTGCCGATCTTCCATTATGCACTTAAGTCTACAGGGTATCTCGTGCTTGGAAAATCAGAAGGTATAGGCGAGTTTACCGATTTATATCTGCCTAAATATAAAACGCACAAAATATATGCTAAAAAGGCGTCGACCTTAGGTCGTCACCTTAAGACGTTTCTTGCCATGGATTCGGGAGTGGTGCCTCATCATCCGCACACAGAAATACAAGCCAGGACCGGGCGGGCAAAAGGATATACACAAAGTACGTCGGTTCCTCTCCTCCTTGAGGGTGAGCTATCAAAGGACGTCGATCGCATCCTCCTTTCCCAGGGACTGGTTGCTCCGAGCGTTGTCATCGACGAGGATATGCAAATAGTCCAATTCCGCGGCCATCTCGCTCCCTATCTCAATTTTCCCACAGGCAAAGCTACATGGAACCTTCTGAAAATGGCGCACGAAGGCATACTCATGGAACTCCGCGGAGCGATTACTGACGCCAAAAAGAAACAGCGGACAGTCCTGCAAAAAGGAATCGTGAATATAGAAGTAATTCCCCTCAAGCGACATACTAAGGGTGAGCAAAACTTTCTCATCGTGCTGCGCCCCGGCGAGCAAGCAGCACTTTCAGAAGCGGGCACGCCAAATGGAGCATGGCAGGGCGACGGTAAACATGCCACTCGCCAGATCGAAAAACTAGAACGAGAAATATTGATATTGAAAGAGCATTTGCGCACTGCTCTCGAAGAGGAGGAAGGGGCACGGGAAGAGTTCCAGTCGGTCAATGAAGAAATTGTATCCTCCAATGAGGAGTTGCAGAGCACTAATGAGGAGTTGGAAACCGCGAAAGAAGAGTTGCAGTCCACCAATGAAGAGCTGGTGACCGTTAACGAAGAACTGCAGACTCGCAATACCGAGTTGTCTCAAACCAACAACGATCTCAGCAATATCCTAAACTCCTCAAATGTGCCCATCATTATCGTTGATCGAGAGCTCCGCATCAGACGGCTTACTTCCGCAGCAGAAAAATCGCTTCATATCATTCCTTCCGACATCGGCAGATCTATTACCGATATTAAGCTTCCGATCCGATTTCCCGATTTGCGCAAGTTGCTTCTCGACGTGATCGAGAACGTCCAACCGCAACATCAGGAAATAGAAGACGAAGAACGCCGTTTCCATACTTTGTGGGTACGCCCCTACAAAACGTGGGACAACAAGATCGACGGAGCGGTAATGACGCTCATTGATATAGATGACGTTAAGAAGGGCAAACGAGAGCTTGAACAATCCCTCTCTTACGCACAAGGTATTTTAGGCACTATGCGGGAACCGTTGTTGGTGCTCGATAAGCATTTGCGAATAAAGAGCGCGAATGCCGCCTTTTATAGAATGTTTGGTACTGTCGCGAAAGATACCGAGGGGATTTTTTTGTACGAACTAAAAAATCATCGATGGGACACGGCTCAATTGCGCGAGGTGCTTGAAAAAATCCTGCCTAAAAAGGCATCTTTCCAAGATCTCGAAATTACTTTTAAGTTTCCAGATAGCGCGTCGAAAGTAATGTTGTTTAACGGACAACGACTACTGCAGAGTGAGGGAAGCGAAGAGCTAATCCTTCTTGCAATGCAAGATATTACTGAACAGAGAGGCCTGCAGCAGCGCAATGATAGCTTTATGAGTATGGCGAGTCACGAGTTGAAAACACCCGTGACGACGATAAAGGCGCTCGTGCAGATCCTCCAAAAACGTTTCGAAGAAAGTGAAGACAAGATGCTTGTCGAATATCTTATACGAATGGATCAGCAAATTGAACAATTGACAAGACTGGTCACCGACTTGCTCGATGTTTCAAAGATCAAAGCAGAAAAATTCGTGCTTGAGGAAAAAATATTTGACTTTGACCTACTGGCAACGGAAATTGTCAAAAGCTGCCAACTTCTCTCCCCACGGCATGTAATCGTGATAAAAGGAAAAACACAAGCAAAGATCAAGGGCGATCGCAGTAGTATCAGCAGAGTGTTTATAAATTTACTAGTGAATGCAATCAAATATTCTCCAAATGAGAATAAAATTATCGTTACTCTTTCATGCACGGAGACAGAGGTGTGCGTGGGCGTCCAGGATTTTGGCATAGGAATCGAACAGGCTCTTCAAGGTAAAATCTTCGAGCGTTTCTTTCAGATCGGCAATGATAATGGACAGAACTTTTCAGGGCTCGGTATAGGCCTCTATATTTCTGAAGCTATTGTGGCACAACACCGGGGCCGTATATGGGTTGAAAGTAAGGAAGGCAACGGAGCTACATTCTTTTTTACACTCCCAATGCAGCAGGCGAAAGGAAAAAAACGTACATGAATACTACCAATATCATAAAGAAAAAAGTTTTGATCATCGATGACAATACAGGAATTTTATTTGTCCTGCAGGAGGCATTGACCCTAAGGGGCTACGATGTATTTGTATCCGAAACATTTGCCGGGGTCGATTCCATAGAAAAGAGTGCACCCGATCTCATTTATCTCGACATCTCTCTTGTCGGGAAAGACGGGCGCGAAGTCGCTCAGGAACTCAAAAACAGCAAAGGAACAAAAAATATCCCTATTATCATAGTCACTGCATATCCAAACGCGGATGAACTGGCGAAGGCAGCAGGAGCGGACGACTACCTTACCAAACCATTTGAACTTGAGCATCTTTGGAAAATGACCGCAAAGTATACGTCGGGGCACTTCCTAGGGGCGTGAAATTCTTATTTTTGCTCTCAAAGACCGATATAACTGAAGTTCTACACAGAGCTGTTTCCAGGTAACCGTTCTTAACGCATCCGATATAAAGAATTACCTCTCAAATAGAAGTGTGTGGCTAAGTTCTAGCTTTTCTCTCAAGTTTGCTACGAAAACGTATCCACTGTGTTCCCGTATTCTGGTTCCAATAGCGTCCACGAGTGCGCGCAAAACCTCACTCACTTGACGTTCAGAAGATTAAATAAGATACTTATGTAGTAAGTATCTTATTTAATATGATTTCTCGAAAGCAGAAAGTCGAAGAGTTGTTGACCGATCTCCACTCGCTTCGGCGCGCCGTGGCGTTTCGAATGAACGGATCGGCGCATGGACCGCGCGTCACTCCTGCACAATGGAGTGCGCTCATGCGCATCGAGCAACGCAAGGGGAGTACCGTAAAGGATGTGGCTGAGACACTCGGCATCACGAGCAGCGCAGCGACTCAATTGGTCGACGGCTTGGTCGCAAGTGGGTACCTGGTGCGGGAGCCACGTGTGGAGGATCGCCGTAGTGTGATACTCACCCTCTCGAAGAAGAGTAGGGGCCAGGTCGATCGGATGAAACGGCATGCCTTGCAGAAGTTCTTGAAAGTATTCAAGGTGTTGAGCGATGCGGAATTCAACCAATACATCGCGCTCAATAAGAAAATCGTCCAAGGCTTCATGTCGGAAAATAATCAATAACCAACTAATCATGCTTACTTTTTTAAAATCAAAATGGGTGCTCGGAATGATCGCGCTCATCTTCCTCGGAGGAGGGTACTGGTTTTTCGTACGAAGCAGTGGCACGTCGTATCAATTTGTGACGGTCACGCAGGGCACTATCACCGAGACGGTTTCTGCCACGGGTAATACGGCGCCCGTGCAAAGCGTCGCCTTCGGATTTCAGAATGCAGGTACAATCGCGCATGTGTATTACAACCTCGGCGATCGAGTGAACGCAGGAGCGGTCATCGCGAGCCTTGATACGGCAAACTTGTCAGCAGCGCTTGAGCAGGCGCAGGCAAACCTTGCCGCAGCACAGGCGAATCTCGCAGGGCTCACCGCAGGGACGCGTCCAGAACAGCTCGCCATAGACCAGAGTGCGGTTATGCAGGACGAGGCGGCTCTCGCGAATGCGGTCGCAAGTGCCTACGCCGCGTCCGACACCGCGATCCACACCGATGCAGATCAGTTATTTACCAACCCGCGCACATCGAATGCGGCGCTTGCTCTCATAGTCCCCGATGCGAATCTTGCGAACCAGATTGTTCGGGAGCGTGTTGCTCTTGAGCCGATACTCACAAGTTGGAATTCTCAGATCACCGTGCCCTCTTTCAGTTCGGGCGATCCGGCCGTCGTGGCGGCGCAGTCAGCCCAACATCTCATGCAGATTGGCACCTTCCTGAACGATCTAGCGGCCGCACTTACTGAGACGCAGCCGTCGGCAAGTGTGTCAGCCGCGACCTTGAGCGCTTATGGCTCGACTATCTCAGCTGCGCGTACGAGTGTCGTGACCGTGCTCACTGCACTCACGAGCGCGCAAACGACTCTCATAAGCGCGAAGGGCACGCTCGCGCTCGCACAGGCCGGATCAACCTCGCAGGAGATAGCCGCGCAACAGGCGCAGGTGGAACAGGCGCAGGCCGGGGTCGCGAATGCCGAAGCAAATCTACAGAACGCGCAGATCACCGCCCCTATAAGCGGCGTGCTGACACAGCAAGATGCGAAAGTTGGACAGCAAGCGTCTCCCGACGTGCCGCTTGTTTCCATCATCGGTAACAACGGATTTGAGGTAGATACGGGAGTATCTGACACGGATATCGGAAAGTTATCTCTTGGGGATAAGGTGACGATGACTCTCGACGCGTTTCCGAACGAAACCTTCACCGGATCGGTGTTCTACATCGCTCCAGCAGAGACGAACACCCAGGGTGTCATTAGTTATCAGGTGAAGATATCATTCGATAAGTCCGATCCACGGCTCAAGAGCGGTCTCACGGCGAATATCACCATACAAACGAAACAGAAAGACAATGTGTTCATACTCCCGCAATATGCGATTCTGCAGAACGATAGCGGCACATTCGTAGAAACGCTCGCGGGGAAGACTGCGACGACGAGTCCGGTGACACTCGGCATTCAAGACCAGAATGGGAATGTCGAGATCCTTTCTGGCGTTACGCTCGGTGAGCAGGTCATCAATATAGGACTAAAACAATGATTGAGATACGCAACTTGCAGAAGGAATATGTAGAGGAAGAGACTCCAACTCGGGCCTTACGCGGCGTGACTCTTTCGATCGACAAGGGCGAATTCGTTTCTATCATGGGGCCGTCCGGGAGCGGGAAATCCACACTCTTACAGATACTTAGCTTCCTTGACCGGCCGACGGGTGGATCCTATACCTTCCAGGGCAAGAGCATTGATGGCATGACAGACCGAGAGCTCGCACACGTTCGCAATAAGGATATGGGTTTCGTGTTCCAATCGTTCAATCTGCTCTCACGACTGACTGTTTATGATAACGTCGAGATACCGCTTCTCTATTCTGCTACCCAGCCCGTCAAGCGCCAGACACTTGTCGAAGAGGCCGTCCGTTCGGTCGGTCTCGAAGACAAACTGCGCACTGAAGCCGGTAAGCTCTCGGGCGGTCAGAAGCAGCGAGTTGCTATTGCCCGTGCACTCGTGACCGATCCGAACGTCATTTTTGCCGACGAGCCGACGGGCAATCTTGATTCGCAGTCTGGTTTGCAGATTATGGAAATATTAAAATTGCTGCACGATAAAGGCCGCACTGTTATACTCGTGACGCATGAAACTCAGACTGCCGAATTCGCCAATCGCATCATCAGGATGAAGGATGGGCTAATTGAGAGCGATAAGGCGATTACGGCGCATATGCTACATGGTCCACTCAAATAATTATTAATTATGCGACTACCCGATGCATTCAAGACCGCCACTCGCAGCCTCACGCATGGCAAGATGCGTTCGATACTCACGATGCTCGGCATTGTCATCGGCATTGCATCCGTGATCATTCTTATGTCCATCGGGCAATCAGCACAGGATCTGATCTTGGGTCAGGTGCAGAGCGTCGGTTCCAATCTCATTATCATTGTTCCTGGCGCGCCGAGCAATGGGAAATTTTCACCTCCTGCGTCCGCCCAAGGAATCGTTGTCACGAGTTTGCAGCAGCGGGATGTTGATGCGTTGCAACGCGAGCCATCCATCGACCTCGCCGTGCCCGAGGTTCGCGGACAGGCGGAGGTTATCTACGGGAATAACAGTGCGACAGTCAGTTACACCGGCAGTACCGCTGATTTCTTCGCTGTTAGCAATCTGACGAAAATGTCGGAAGGCCAGGCGTTTTCAAAAAGCGATGTGGATTCGGGAGCGCATGTTGCCGTCATCGGTCCCGACCTAGCGAATACTCTGTTCGGCACCGGGTTGGATCCAATTAATAAGACGATACTGCTAAAAAATGTTGCTTTCCGTGTCGTTGGTGTTTTAAGTAAAGGAGGAACGGGGGCGTTCGGTGTCGATATCGGCAATTTAGTCGTGGTGCCAATCAGCGTGGCGCAGAAACAGCTCCTCGGGATCACGTATTTCAACGTGATTATCGCGCAGGCGAACGCCGCCTATGATATTAATTTTGTGAAATCGCGCATCACCTTCGTCTTACGCCAAGACCACGGCATAACAGACCCAAACAAAGACGATTTCAGTATAGAAACGCAGGCTGACATTCTTTCCATCCTCGGTAGCATTACCTCGGTACTCACGCTTTTTCTCGCGGCAATAGCCTCCATCTCGCTCATTGTCGGTGGCATCGGCATCATGAACATCATGTTGGTCTCCGTCACAGAGCGGACGCGTGAGATCGGATTACGCAAAGCAGTCGGCGCGACCGATACCGACATCCTGCAGCAGTTCCTTATCGAGTCAGTCCTGCTGACCTTTGTCGGTGGTGCGGTCGGTATTGCGTTCGGTATGGTGGTGGTCGGCGCGGTATATCTCGGCGTCAATGCGTTTAGTCCGACGTTAGGCTGGGTCTTCGCATTTCCGATTTCAGCAGTCATTCTCGGACTCGTGGTATCGGGCATCGCCGGCATCGCGTTCGGTATCTATCCAGCACGTCAGGCAGGGAAGAAGAATCCTATCGACGCCTTGCGATACGAGTAAGGGAAAGTGCTCAAATTTACGCGCGGCCGTAGCGATCTTCGAGGCGCGTAATGTCGTGCTCATCAAAATCACCAAAGGCTATTTCAAGGAAAACCGTTCCCTCCGGGCCGCCCGTGACACGGTGTTCAGTGTGGCGCGGACAGAAAAAAGCGCTGCCCTCGTGCGCCTGATTTTCCTTATCACCGATGTGTATGATGCCGGAGCCTTTGAGAACGTGCCAGAATTCATCGCGATGGTTGTGAGTCTGGAGACTGATGGATTCACCAGCATTAACGGTTATTATCTTGACCGTCGTCTTTTCATTGAGCGTGAAGCGTTCAAAGTTTCCCCAAGGACGATTTTCTTTCTCATAGTGGGCGAGATTTTCCATATCACAAGTATACAATGTTCCTGCGCAAAAAAATTGAAAGTATGGGAGAACTCGGCTAGTATGCGTTGGTATAGCAAGCCGAGATAGCTCAGTTGGTAGAGCAGCGCCATGGTAAGGCGCAGGTCGTCGGTTCAATCCCGACTCTCGGCTCCAGAATCAAACAGGTTTCCATTTTCCCAATTTTTTGGCGGGCGGAGCGATTGACTTTACACAATAATCATACTAGGATAGCAATCCGTTAGTTCCTTGAAGTACGCGGAAGTACGCGAGGCTGGAAGAATTTCCTCACCATCTTCCTTACTGAAACTCTCACTCGGAGGAATTAGTAATGCTTTTGAGGACACACAACGCAACACAGAACTATGAGCAGGCTTCATTCATCCTCGGGAGGAATTTAATTTTACCAAACGAGTTGGCCGGATTCGGTTATAACGAAGAACAACTCCGATTTCTTTCGAAGACGCTACCCGCCCCAGCAAAACTGGGGAAGATGTCGAAATGTAACGTGGTCTATCCATTCATCCCAGGTCCCCCACATCCGATGTCGCTTCTTGAAGTTTGTGACAAGCTGCCTAAATGTTTCAATTCAAGTGGCGGTTGGTTCGCAAAATCTAAAGAGCGCTTCTCACGTGAAGAAAAGGTTGGGCCAGGATGGATTGCACTTCGGGCAGAATGCCGAAGTCAGCAAAGAAGGTCTTCCTCAACGTCAGTGGCCAAGATACCAAATGCAGCCGAGATTGCCTGGTACGCAGGGATATACCTTTCCCTCCGCAGGGTTCACTTGTTCCGTGGTGCGATGGTAATAAGTTCCAGCTGTGCGTCATCGTCAGCGTCTGTTAGTATCGGCCATCACGCCGGGACAACGGGACTCCATATCCGCTGTTATCCGGCGGATGTTTCATTCAGTGGGATCAACTTTGTGCATGTTTTCAAACGCAGCTTTTTTGAGCGGTAACCTTTCAGTCCTTGCGGTTTGCATAACGCAAGGATTTTTTGTTTTACATGCACGTGTGATATATTTCTTGAACATTGTTTGCCGGGGTAGCTCAGTTGGTAGAGCGAGGGTATCGTAAACCCTAGGTCGCCAGTTCAATCCTGGCCCCCGGCTCCAGTACCCTGGTATACTCGCTCGATGAGCGAGCACAGCGGGAAGCGTTTACAGGAACTTGAGGCGATGATGGCATCGCCTGATTTTTGGACAGATAAAGACGCTGCGCAACGGGCAGTACGTGAGTACCAGATCCTTAAAGAAGGCGGCTCGGGCGATCCTCATGATTCCGGCAATGCGACTCTTGCTATTCTTGCAGGTGCTGGTGGTGATGACGCTGAGGATTTTGTGCGCATACTACGCCGAATGTATGAAGGCTATGCGACGAAGAAAGGATGGCGCATACGTGAACTTCATGCTAATGAAAATGACCATGGTGGATATCGTAACCTCATGCTAGAGATTTCCGGATTGAGTGTGTATGGACGCCTGAAACACGAGGCGGGTGTGCATCGTCTCGTGCGCCAATCGCCTTTTAATGCAAGCGCGAAGCGTCAAACTTCCTTTGCACTCGTTGAGGTGTTGCCGACCCTGGCTCCGAGCGATAAAGTTGATCTCAAGAATGATGATCTTGAGATACAGTTCGCTCGCTCAGGCGGTGCTGGTGGGCAGAACGTAAATAAGCGCGAAACAGCTGTACGTATTCTGCATAAACCAACTAATCTTTCAGTGCACGTTTCAAGCGAACGCAGCCAGCTGGCAAATCGCGAGAAAGCACTGGAACTGCTAAAGGCAAAGATTTTCGCTAAAGAAGAAGTTGCGCGAGAGGCCGAGGCGAAGGGCCGTTCTATCGCAACGACGACTGCCAATGAGTGGGGCAGCCAGATCCGTTCCTATGTTCTTCACCCATACAAAATGGTCAAGGATCACCGCACGGAACACGAATCTCATGATCCTGAGCGCGTACTAGCAGGTGATTTGGATGAGTTTATAGACGCCACCACCGCGAGTGGGGTACAATAAAAAACCAAGCATGATTTACTTTGACAAGGTGACGAAGCGATATGGCGACACTATGGCATTGGAGGAAGTTACGCTCTCCGTTGCCCCAAAGGAATTTGTGTCTATTGTAGGACATTCCGGTGCGGGAAAGACGACACTCCTGAAACTTCTTCTCGCTGAAGAGCGTCCTTCTGACGGGACTGTTTTTTTTGAATCGGTCGATGTCAACGAATTGCCAAGTTCAGCACTGCATCATTATCGTCGCAGAATCGGCATGGTATTTCAGGATTTTCGTCTCATCCCAAACAAAACTGCCTATGAAAATATCGCTTTTGCGATGGAAGCTGCAGGTCGTACCGATAATGAAATCGCGAGCGATGTACCCTATATCCTTGAGTTGGTGAATCTTGCCGACAAGGTGTCTCGTTTCCCAGACCAGCTCTCAGGTGGTGAAAAACAACGCATTGCCATCGGACGCGCTATCATCAATCAACCAGATATTATCATTGCTGATGAGCCGACGGGCAATCTTGACCCGATAAATACGTATGAAGTCGTTGAAATACTTAAAAAAATAAACGAGCTCGGCACAACCATCATCATCACGACGCATAATAAAGGTGTGGTAGATGCCATCGGGAAGCGCGTAATCACTATCGATCGGGGCAAGTTAGTACGCGATGATATGGAAGGGAAATTCGTTTTATGAGAGCGACTGATATACTGATTTTCATATGAAATGGATGACCATCAAACGAGTCCTTGTTGCAGGTGCAAAAAACTTCGTGCGCGGTGACGCGGTCTCAGTGGCGACCGTGCTTATTATGACGGTCACACTCACACTCATTGGTTCCATGGTTTTCCTTTCCGCACTCCTATCCTTTACGTTAAACACCATCACGAACAAAATTGATGTCTCTGTATATTTTGTAACCACCGCTAGTGAGGCGGATATTCTTGCGGTGAAGAGCCAGATTGAGAGTCTACCGCAAGTGGAGAGCGTGACGTATACCTCGGCCGCCGATGCGCTCACGGCTTTTCGTGCACGACACGCAAACGATGAACTTACCTTGCAAGCCCTTGATGAACTCGGCGGTAATCCACTTGACGCATCACTTTCTATACATGCAAAAGATCCTTCCGAGTACGGGAGTATTGTGAATTTTCTCGAAGCCTCCCCCACGCTTTCCTCAGGAGGTACATCAATAATTGATCGTATTAATTACGCGCAAAACAAGAATGCTATTGATCGTCTTACGCTCGCAACACAGGCGATACGTAATATCGGTTTCGCGATTGTCATTCTCTTCGCCATAGCATCGATTCTCATCGCTTTCGCAACCATCCGTCTTGCAATTTATACCGCTAAAGATGAGATTGCAGTGATGCGACTTGTGGGTGCTAGCAACGCGTATATCCAGGGACCGTTCATTGTTACGGGTGTCATCGCTGGTGTTATTGCGGCAGCCCTGGTACTACTCATTCTTTGGCCAGCAACTTGGTACGTGGGAGCAAAAACTGTGGAATGGTTCGGTGGTTTCAATGTCGCTTCGTACTACAGTAGTAATTTCGTCCTTATATTCTTCATTCTTATGGGCTCTGGCATTGCGCTCGGTGCAATTGCCTCCGTGCTGGCCATCCATAGGTATCTGAAAGTCTAGTCTTCGTATGGCAAAAGAAGAGCATAAGTATATATTCGTTCTGGGTGGCGTGATGAGCGGCGTTGGGAAAGGAGTTGTCACAAGCTCGCTCGGCCTCCTACTTCAGCAGAAAGGGTATCCCGTGAATCTCGTGAAGATCGATCCATACCTGAATGTTGATGCGGGCACCATGAACCCGACCGAGCATGGTGAGGTGTTTGTCTTACGAAGCGGACTTGAGACCGACCAGGATATGGGGAATTACGAGCGTTTCCTCGGGCGCGACCTTGCCAACGAAGATTACATGACGAGTGGTATGGTGTATCAATCGGTCATTATGCGCGAACGTGCGCTTGAGTATGGTGGCAAGTGCGTTGAGACCATCCCGCACGTGCGCGACGAGATCCTTCGGCGCATTGAAGACGCGGCTGCCTACAACGGTAGTCGTGTTTCGGTTATCGAGATCGGCGGTACGATAGGTGATTTTCAAAATGCCCTTTTCATTGAAGCGGCGCGCGTGCTGAAAATGAAGCATCCTGAAGACGTGCTGTATGTGATGGTGTCATACTTGCCGACGCCCGGTACTCTTGGTGAGATGAAGACGAAGCCGACTCAGACCGCGGTGCGCGATTTGAACAGTTACGGGGTGCAGCCAGACTTTATCATCGCACGTTCGAAGGAACCTATCGACGAGAAACGTAAAGAGAAGCTCGCGGTTTGGTGCAATGTGCGCAAGGATCGCATCATCGCTGCGCCGGATATCAGCAGCATTTATGAAGCGCCGCTCAACTTCGAAAAAGATAAACTTGACGATGCGATGCTCGACGCACTCCATTTGCCTGAGAGAAAAAAAGCTTCGCTTGCTGTGTGGAGAAAGTTTGCGTTTGCGATTGCAAATGCAAAAGCGCCGAAAGTCAGTATTGCAATTGTCGGGAAATACTTTGATACGGGTGACTTCGTGCTTTCCGATGCCTACCTTTCGGTCATTGAGGCGATCAAATTTTCTGCCGCAAAGCTTGGCCACTTTGCTCAGATTACCTGGGTAAATTCTAAGAACCTGGGAAAAGGGGGCGCGAGGGCCATGGCAGCGCTCGAGGGTTATGACGGCATCATAGTTCCCGGAGGTTTCGGCGAGAGTGGTATCGAAGGGAAGATACAGGCGATACGATTCGCACGCGAGAAGAAGATTCCGTATTTTGGCCTCTGTTACGGCATGCAACTTATGGTGATTGAATACGCTCGCCATGTACTCGGTCTCTCAGATGCAAATACGACCGAAATAAAAAAAAGTGCCACCCATCCTGTTGTTGACGTAATGCTCGAACAAAAAAAGCATCTCGCTGATAATAAGTACGGTGGTACGATGCGGCTTGGCGTGTACCCGGCATATCTGAAGAAGGGGACTCTGGCACGTGCCGCGTACAAAAAAGAATTAATAGAAGAGCGTCATCGTCATCGTTACGAAATAAACCCGGCATATGTGAAGCAGGTTGAGTCATCCGGACTCGTTTTTTCCGGTACGAGTCCGGATGGTGTATTGATGGAGATAGCGGAACTTCCGCGTACGGTTCATCCATTCATGCTCGGAACGCAGTTCCATCCTGAGCTTCAGGCGCGTCCGTTGACTCCGCACCCGCTCTTTACCGAATTTTTGCGCGCCGCAATTTTGCGCAAAAAGAAAAAATAGATCGAGAGTAACCGCGATTTCTGTCTAATATATAGGCGAATGTGCTATAATTATGTATACTATGGGAAACATCATTGAGGTGCATGACCTCACCAAGAAATTTGGAGAATTCGTTGCAGTGAAAGGAGTCTCATTCTCGGTCGAAGATGGAGGTATTTTTGCATTTCTTGGTCCTAATGGCGCTGGAAAATCTACGACAATCAAGATGCTTACGACCTTGCTCCGTCCGACATCGGGAACCATACGTATTAATGGCTATGATCCAGTTACTGATTCCGATTTAGCCCGGAAATCATTCGGCATTGTTTTCCAAGACCCTTCACTCGACGATGACCTCACTGCGCTCGAGAATCTTGAATTGCATGGCGTCCTCTATCGTGTGCCAAAAGATACGCTTACAAAACGCATTGACGAGATGCTCACGCTCGTCGAGCTCTCAGATCGTCGCAATGATTTCGTTCGTGATTTTTCTGGCGGTATGAAACGGCGCTTAGAGATTGCACGCGGACTTCTGCATCACCCGAAGATTATATTTCTTGATGAACCGACGCTTGGTCTTGATCCTCAGACACGCAATCACCTCTGGAGTTATGTACAGAAATTAAATGCCAATGAAGGCATTACTGTCTTCTTCACGACGCACTATATGGAGGAAGCCGATCGTGTCGCAAAGACCATCGCAGTTATCGACCACGGCCTTATCGTTGCGCAAGGGAGTAGTGATGGGTTGAAGAAGCAAACGGGTACCACGTCACTTGAAGACGCATTTCTTGCGCTTACGGGGAGCGCTATTCGGGACGAGGCGAGTAGTTCCCTCGAACGACTGCGCACACACGGCCGAATGTGGCGCGGTTCCGGGCGCCGTTCATAATACTCCTATTTTATTTATGAAAGCTATTTACATCATGTGGCTCCGGGAGGTAAAGCGGTTTATCCGTTCCAAGAGTCGTATCGTCGGTGCTCTCGGTCAGCCGGTTTTGTTTCTTATCGCACTCGGCTACGGACTCGGGCCGGTGTTCGCGAAAGCGGGGCAGGGAGATTACTTCCAGTTTATCGCACCAGGCATCATCGGCATGTCGATCATCTTTACCGCCATTTTCAACGGCATGCAGGTCATTTGGGATCGACAATTCGGATTCCTTAAGGAAACAATGGTCGCACCGGTTTCCAGGCTCTCAATTATGTTCGGCAGGACGTTGGGTGGTGCCACGGTCTCGGGCACGCAGGGCGCCCTCGTGCTTCTCATCGCCATAATTGCCGGTTTCCGACCCATCTCACTACTTGGCGTTCTATTCTCGCTTGTCATCATGCTCCTCATTGCGCTTCTCTTTAGTTCACTTGGCATTATGGTTGCCTCCCAGCTGAAGGATATGCAAGGGTTCCAGCTCATCATGAACTTCCTCGTGATGCCGCTATTCTTTCTTTCCGGTGCCCTGTTTCCACTAAACAACATTCCGTCTGCACTCCTTCTCGTGGCGCGTCTTGACCCACTCTCCTATGGCGTTGACGCTTTACGTTATTTCTTCATCGGTGCCGCGACTTTTCCGATCGCACTCGATATCGGAGTCCTCGTCGCCGTTACCACGGTCTTCCTTGTGCTCGGTTCGTATTTCTTTTCGCGCATAGAAGTCTAAAGAAGGAATCTCCGGTTGAATAAATGGCGTTTTTCAAGTATCGTGCAGTTAAGTCGTGCGGCATGTTACGCACGAAATATTGCCAGATCGTCTAATGGTAGGACCTCAGACTCTGAATCTGAGTATCTTGGTTCGAATCCAAGTCTGGCAGCTAACTTGTGCTAACACAATATACGTGTTGTAATATGTAACTCTCGAAACGACATGGCCGATTTCACTTTTTCTTTTCCAGGCCTCAGCTGGTGTCGATAGTCTCTTTTTACTTTTTGTAAACCCGCTTCGTCTGAATCGGACTGAGATCAAGGAATTTAAAGACTCAGTCACGGGGCAATCGTCCAAATTTGTAACATGCCAGGTCATGTCCAATACTTATTGGACATATTGACACTATAATGTCAATATGCTAACATGTAAATAACGAGGCAGTTATTGACTGTTTCGATAATTTAAAACTATGCCCATATTAGGAGCCCTTACGGGCTTTTTGCTTTTATTCGGCACCACTACCGCTACACAACCTGTTAAACCGGCGGCACCAGTGAGTCCGAGTTACACCGTGACGCTCACGGCCTATAACGCTGTACCGGATCAGACAAGCGATCATCCTCTAGTGACCGCCTCTGGTGCGTATTCGAACCCTGAGGTAATCGCGGCACGTTCGCAGGATCTTGGTGCCGAACTGCCGTTCGGTACTATTATCGAGCTCGACGGGTCAAACATAACGTCTAAGGATACTTGCGGTTACAATTTCGTCGCACCACACATCGGTTATCGCATTATCGAAGACACGATGAATGTACGTTATACCAACCGCATTGATGTATTACTCGATACGAAGACCAATTACATATCCGATGGGCGAGTTGTGAATGCCGCAGTAGTACTCGGTCTCTGTAAGGGGGTTACCATTCGTGTAGTTGGGCATGTTAATTTCAGTCAAATCCCAAAGACACAAGCTGAACTCGCGGCGATTGTCGAAGAAGGCAACGGACTTGCGTTAAAGTAACTTCTCCTCGCAAAGACACGTTCGCGTAAGATGACGAAGTTTGAGGGCCGGTGTTTCGAAGATCTATATTTTACCGGGTATAATGAAACTACTCTTACACTGGTAGACATGAATAAAGATCTAGCACTAAAATTGAATCAATCCGAACTTTTCGACCGTCTCCAGACATCATTCCACGGACTTGACCAAAAGGAGGCAGAGAAACGTCTTGCCGAGCAAGGGTTGAATGTGGTGGGCAAGAGAACTGCCAATGCGCTTACGGTGCTCGTGCACCAGCTCAAAAGTTCTCTAGTTTATCTACTTGTCGCGGCGAGCCTAATCTCGTATGTCATTAACGACTATACCGATGGCACCGTCATTCTGGTGATTTTGTTGATCAATACGTCACTCGGTTTCTATCAAGAATATAGGTCAGAAAAGATAATCGAGAGACTCTCGCGACTCGTCACCAGGCAAATCAGGCTAAAGCGTGGTGATAACGAGGTGCTTCTTGATGAGTCTCGAATTGTACCTGGCGATATACTTACGGTACGCGAAGGAGATATTGTTCCGGCGGACGTGCGGTTGTTCGAGGTTGATTACCTGCAAGTCGATGAGTCGCAGTTGACCGGAGAATCAACCCCAGTTATTAAGCGCGTATCAAGCGCATCAAACGCAACGACAGAGACACTTCTTTTTACCGGAAGCATCATCGAGAAAGGGGTTGGCACGGGTGTAGTGTATGCAACTGGGAGGAACACAGAATTGGGGAAAATCGCGAAACTATCGACAGAAACCAAGAGGAAAACCCAGTACGAGAAATCCTTACATTCTCTCAGCAACTTACTTATAAGGGTCGTGCTAATCAGTGTAGTTCTCGTTTTCATAATCAAGTTACTTCTCAATCCTGGCGCAAACATTACTAGCCTGCTTCTGTTCACCATCGCGCTCGCAGTCTCAACTGTACCTGAGGTATTGCCAGTCATCACCACGGTCACACTCGCAAGTGGTGCAATGAAACTCGCAAAAAGGCACGTGGTTGTAAGACGACTCTCTTCTTTAGAAGATCTCGGCAACGTCAGCCTCCTGTGTACCGATAAGACGGGAACTCTTACCGAGAATAAGATGGCTATCCGATCAATTACCTCAAGCGATGATGAGCTCTTCCAGAGATTGATGTATGCAACCATAACCCCCCTCAAAGGCAGGAAGCGCAGATCTCAGAATTCATATGATGATGCTTTTTTGAGTCACACACCGGAACATATTCGCCAAAAAGCAAATGGGCTTTTTATTGTTAAAGAAATTCCATTCGATCCTGATGCCCGCAGAAGCAGGGTTATTCTTGAGAGCAAGCCCGATCACAAACAATGGTTAGTCGTTGTGGGGGCACCAGAAATACTAATGAGCCTCTCGACTTCTGGCGGAAAGTCGGGGCACTCCCTCTTGCTTGCGGAGGAAGGGAGAAATGGCCTCCACCACCTTGCCCTGGCATACAAAGAGATCGATCGTGCCAACGATTTTGATGTCCTAAAGAATGAGCGGGGACTACATTTCCTGGGCTACGTCAGTTTTGAGGATCCGCTTCGACCGAGTTCCAAACTCGCCATGCAACACGCTGAGAAATTGGGCGTCAAGATAAAGATGCTTACGGGTGATAGTAGGGAAGTCGCTGAATATGTTGGCAAACAAATCGGGCTCATTCAGGAAGGCGATCGTGTATATGTTGGAGAGGAACTCGACCGGCTATCTTCTGAAGAATTCAGAACAACAGTGCTTAGTCTAAATGTTTTTGCACGGGTATCGCCGACGCAAAAGTTCAATATCATCAGCGTTTTGAAAAAAGAGTACGTGGTTGCTTACCAGGGCGACGGTATCAACGATGCTCCAGCATTGAAATTGGCGGATGTTGCCATTGTCGTTAACACAGCGACTGATGTCGCAAAAGAGAATGCTGACATCGTGCTCCTGAACAAGAGTCTCGAAGTCATCGTGAACGGTATTAAATATGGCAGGTCGATTTTCGTAAATGTCAGTAAATATATCAAATATACGATGCTCAATAATTTCGGCATGCTCATCTCCCTGTCGGTACTCTATCTATCTTCTGCTTATTTACCGCTTCTTCCCGTGCAAATACTGCTCAATAACTTCATTGGCGATATTCCACTTATTACCGTCTCTTCGGATACGGTTGATGACGCGGAGGTCATAAAGCCAGAAAAGCAAAATACAAAAGATCTCATTTTCCTAGCGCTCATACTAGGTATACCAACAGCGCTATTTGAATTGTTTTATTTTCTAGCAATCCATACGCAAACGGAAAAAATCGTGCAGACGAGTCTATACGCATTCTTTACTCTCCAGGCCCTCGTTATTTTCTACGCGATAAGAAACAGAGACCATTTCTGGAAAACAAAAATGTCCTCTAACCTTTTGAACGCTTCTTTTCTCACGGCACTTGTGTTCTCGTTAACCATCATTTACGTGCCGGTATTCCAAGAGTGGTTCTCCTTCGTCTCGCTTCCCGTGATGTCGATCGTCATTATGGCCGTTTTTACGTTAGTCTATTTCCTCGCCACCGATTTTGTGAAAGTTCTCTACTATCAAAGGCAGGAGGGCGTACAGAGTAGTCAATAACCATTTCGATTGGGGTAAGTATTGATCATTATATCAAAACCTCTCGTCGATCTGTCGAAGGTCTCTCTAGTCGAAGTTATGGAAACCAGGTGTTTCCAGAAAACACAGCATATAGCCTCTGCGGACTACCTTATTAGCACGGGGTCACTACTGTGGATTTTGTCTTTCCGAACGCGTCATTCTAAGAAATTGCTATAATGAAACCATATCTCCTATGCCCAAAGAAACGCAGCGCGAAAAATTCATCCACAAAATATTCGTTTGGGGCGTCTTACTTAAGGCGTTTGACGGCGTATTGGAGGTTCTCGGCGGTATCGCGCTCTTGTTTACCGGAACATTGACCCATCTTGCGACAGTTCTTATAAAAAATGAACTCATTGAGGATCCGCATGACCCTCTTGCCACGTACCTTCAACACACGCTGCCTGCATTTCTTGCGCATTCTGGCTGGTTTGCCGCGCTATATCTTTTCAGTCATGGCATCATTAAACTAATCCTGGTCATAGGCCTCTTGCGTGATAAACTTTGGGCATATCCATCTGCTATTATAGTATTTGTATTGTTCATTGTGTATCAAATCTACCGTTACCTATTTACGCACTCGATCTTTCTTATATTGCTCACGGTACTTGATGTTGCGGTCATCTGGCTTACTTGGCACGAATATCGTTATTTTAAAAAGTACCACATGTTTGCGCAGTAGGGCGGTCAGTCTTTTCTCCATGCGGGGCGTATGATTGCCATGTTGATAAGCAGGTCGTATAGACTAACGCAATGTTATACTTAATCGTATCCCGATTATCAGGATACTTAATTAAATATCAAAATCTTTCATGAAGAGGCTTGTATTTAAAAATCTACGTTTTATTCAAGGAGTGGCTGGAGTAACTTGCACCGTTTTACTTCTTAGTATGGCATCATCCGTGCAGGCGGCCTCGCTTACTTCTATACAAGTGAATGCGGTAACAAATCTTTTACAAGCATTTGGTGCGGATCCGGCAACCATAGCAAGCGTTCAATCTGTTCTTGAAGGAACAACAGCTTCTTCCACGACCATGATACCGCCTTCTACTGGTGGAGTATCGATGCCGTCTATAAGCGGTTGCGCAACCATTCCCAGTAATCTCCAAATTGGTTCTTCCGGGGAAGACGTGTCTAGGCTCCAATCCTTTTTGAGCAAGGACGGAAATATCTATCCGCAAGGTCTTGTGACGGGATATTTTGGTACCGACACACAGGAGGCCGTTCAACGTTGGCAAATGTTGCAAGGCATCGTGGCAACGGGGACACCGCAATCGACAGGCTATGGGGTAGTTGGTCCTCGAACACGCAGTGAAATGGATAAAGAGATGGAGGTGGAATGTGAAAAAGGTGACCTGAATTCTTCAACGGCATCATCTACATTGGGAGAAGGCGAATCAAGTTCTGTGTCCCCAGTGATATCGCAGACAGACAGTTCCAGCACGGATTCAACGGCCTCAAGCGACTCGAGTTCAGGCCAAAAATCAGGCGATAACTAATTGCTCATCGCGCTCAGTCCTTCTTAAGGCAATTGGGAAAGAAAATGTAATAAAATCTTGTGCCAATTACGAAAAGAATACCTCACACTCGCGGTGTATGCTAAATGGCATGGGTATCAGTACACGTGTCAGGGCTGTTGCTCCTATTATTTTAGTCATTGGTGTCATTCTTGTGGCGGTTCTCGCTTACGCGTTCTTCACAAATCAGTCGTACAAGCGTTTGATTGTCCAGGCGACGTATTTCTGTGCCGATGGTAAGAGCATAATTGCCACCTACTATCAGAGTAAGAATAAATCTGTGCCAAAGGCAGGCCAACCTCCAACACCAAACGGAAGTGTTTCGTTGGATTTGAGTAATGGGCGTTCGATGGTATTACCGCAGACCATTTCGGCTGACGGGGTGCGTTATGCAAACGCCAATGAGTCTATTGTATTTTGGAACAAAGGGAATGGGGTCACGTTTGTGGATAATGGCCAGCAGACATATACAGGTTGTATTGAAGTCGCAAAAGATCCCGGAGGTCTTCCCAATGTGTATGAAAATAGCGCGGAAGGATTTTCGATTCGGTATCCTGTAGGTTATACCGTTGACAATATGTACAAGTACCAGGAATTTGGACCCGGGAAAGATATTGACGGCGTGAAATTCACTATTCCTGCTTCTGTAGCGAAGGGCACTAATCTTGTCGCCGATTCGTATGTGAGCGTGGAACAAACCAAGAAAACGCGAACTTGCATAGCAAGCAGTTTTCTCAATCAGGGCGTGGATGTGCATACGCTAAACGAAGATGGGATGACATATTCCGTTGCGTCATCGACAGGCGCAGGAGCGGGGAATCGATACGAGGAGACAGTCTATGCTTTGCCAGGGACAAGCCCGTGTATCGCAATTCGGTATTTCATACACTATGGCGTTATCCAAAACTACCCGGAAGGCATGGTGCACGAATTCAATGCGCAGATACTCCTCGCCCAGTTCGACGCGATCCGTAGGACATTAATACTCGATCAGTAAAACGTGTGGGAAACGGCAGCCGGTTTAATCCGCTGCTTTCTCCGGGGATTTTTTTGATCTGCGTTCTCCTTGAATAAGTGGCGCGATTGGAAATAGTTCTGGAAGGCGGTTTAGGTAGGGGATATATGGGAAGAGAATAAACACAAGCAAGACAAATCCAAGAATGAGTGCTCCGTCTCGGTCCCCGTATGAGTTACTCAGAAGATTGAAGGCGGTATTTACAAATCCGAGTGGTGCAAGCCACCACGAACCAGGTGGAAGTTTCCATACGCTGCCGGTTTCATCTTTAACCATGCCCCACTGCGCGGTGTCCATGTTCAACGCACTTGCCTGATCATGGAGCGCACCGGTTTCATCAAGAAAGCGAAGTGAGTAAGTGTAGTTGATAGACGGATTTTCTTGATCAAGCAGAGATTCATAAAGACCACTCTTCGTCATTGGCATTAGTGTGCCCAGTATGGCGATGACCGGGTTGGTTGAGCTTGCGGTAATCTGAGTTGGCACACCATCGGCGACATACTGTTTTGCTTGTGCAATATATGCCTGTTGTGCCGTGGTAGAGGATTGTTCAAAAATAGCCCAGGCATCAGGGGTATGACGATTGAGTGAAGCGACTTGTTCATAAGGAGTGGTTACGAAAACGGTACGGGTGTCGAAGGTATACGGATCAATCGAGTCAAAGTATGTGGCGGTATCTGAGGTATGGTCGAAATCGGCAAGTAACGTTGTCGCGATAAGGCCCGGGTCTTTCTTGGCGACGTCGGCGATATGTACCGCTGGTACATATGGAGAGTGAAAGAAGAATGCGAGTGTGATTATAAGGGTCACAAGCGTACCGCCACGAATAAAAAGTATGCGATGGTCTGCAGGCACCATTTTATACGAAATGTCCTTGCGGTACGGCTTCGCGATACCATACGTGTGTTCAATTAAGTAGTGTGCGAGGAAGAGGAAGAAAATGGTGAGCGGAATGATGGCGACATGGATAATGAAAGTCTGAGTATAATTCAGTGGATTCAACCAATAGCCCAAGTAGGTGCCGTTCCAAAAGTCAGCCCCAGATACCGCACGATATTGTGAGGCGAAGTCACCGCGCAATCCGTATCCAAACTCGGTCTGAATAAGCACGAGAGCGAAGATAATTGCACCGAAAACCCACACCATTCTTCGCGGCGCACGGAAACCGCTCGTCGAGAATCCAACGAGAGCATGCAGTATGAGGATAAAAATAAACGCTTGCACGGTCCAAAGGTGAATACTACGCACAAAAATGCCCCATGGAGAGAAGAGCCACCATGTTTGTCCCATGAACCCCATCGTGATGCCAGTGATAGTGAGTAGAAGGAGACACGTAAGCGCCATGAAGCCAAGCGAATAGAAAATCCTATTTCCGTAGGAGGGCAATCGATGGAAATATATTTTTTCCTTAAGCGTTTTGAGTGCATTAGTCCGCGGACCGTATTCAACAGGGTCCCGATCCTCATTATTCATTTACTTACAATATCATAAGTATTGCGTGGCGAACTTGGCTGAACGGTACGCGATTGGGGAGGCCAGTTTTCGCATATAGTAGGTAGTGTTAGGATATGAATGAATGATTGATTCAATGATCGACAAAACAGATGGTTTTCATTTGCTTGTTGAACCTGTTGAGCCGCTTGCAAGTGAACTGAGCAGCATAATTCAAAAACTTTCCGAAGAGTATGGCGGCCCCATCTTTAAGCCACACGTAACGTTGCTTGCAGGAATACCCATAGGATCCGAAGAAGAAATCGTTTCGAAGGTGTGTGCAGTAGCGAATGCACTTGCACCCTTTTCGCTAACGTTGGGGAAACTGGATATAGAGGATGTGTATTTCAGGGCTTTATATTTTAAGATCAAAGAAATAGGGGAGATGAACATATGCCACACACTGGCAAGAAAGATTTTTGGAGTGGAAGACAGCAATATCTATATGCCACACTTAAGCCTCCTCTACGGGAATTATCCTCGCGCAAAAAAGGAGAAGACCGTAAAAACCATCACCACACCTGGCGAATCTTTTTTCTTTGTTAATCGGATACATCTATATAGAACGGAAGGAAAGGTCGCAGATTGGAGAAAATTGGGAGAATTTAAATTAACGGTCTCGTGAGATCTCTAGCCACTTAGAGTCCGATAGAGGAAATGAATGTCGCAAGTTCTTCACCATCAATAAGACGCCACGCTCCTGGCGCAAGATCATCAAGCCTCACATTTAATATGCGGATACGCTTGAGTTCGACGACGGTGTTATGGAGTGCCGCGACCATCCGGCGTATCTGATGTTTTTTTCCCTCGGTGAGGGTAATGGTAAAGGTATTCGACCCAGTCGCTCGTACTGAGCAATGTTTTGTTAAGTAGCCTTCAATGTTGACACCAGCCTCCATCGTCTTCTTGAAGCTATCACGAAGTGGTTTAAATGTCCGAACACGATATTCTTTGTCATGTTTATAGTCCGGGTTCAAGAGCCGATCGGTTACCCGGCCATCGTTTGTGAGGATAATGAGTCCGCTCGAATCCTTATCGAGTCGACCAATAGGAAATACGTCTCTTGGTAGTGTGACACTTCCTCTAATATCTTTTTCGCCCACTTGCGGTGAATGCGTGATGACACCGACCGGCTTATGGTAAGCGTAGTAGAGGTAATTTTTTGAAGTCGTTTTTCCTACGAGCTCGACATGATCACCTTTCTGCACCTTTTCTCCCATGAGTGCGGTGCGGCCGTTGATGAGCACATGCCCCTTTGCGACGAGCTCGTCCGCACCACGCCGCGTCGCAACACCTCTCTCACGCGCAAGATACTTGTTGATGCGCATTGGGTATACGTCCAAGATTTTTACATTAGTTTTTGACATGTTGGTACTATACAGTACCGCGTCACGGCCCCTCTTTATTAAGGATCAATGCGAAGATGAAATAGACTTTCCATTTCGACACGAAATAAGGTAGGGTGCTCATATGAATCGGGAAGAAAGCATCATCCGTTTTGAAAAAGTCTCGTTTGAATACGGGCATAATAAGCCGATTCTCGACGAAGTCGATTTTTCTATTCGGCGTGGTATGAAGGTGGCGGTGATGGGACAGAATGGTGCAGGAAAATCAACCATATTCTCCATCATGGTCGGTGCTTTAAAGCCTGAGAATGGTGAGGTACACGTAACACACAACATGACAATTGCGACTGCACCACAAGTCGTTCCACGAGACGGTTCCGTGCTTACCGTACGCGAATTTTTTCAAAAATGTTTCGAAAAACCCGTATATGATATTGATCCCCGCATTGACACAGTGCTTAAGGCTGTGAATTTGGAAGCCGACCATGATCGCGTGGTTAAGAGCTTTTCAGGCGGTCAGCAGGCGCGACTGCTGCTCGCGTCGGCACTCATCCAGAACCCAGATCTGCTATTACTCGACGAGCCAACAAACAATCTTGATACCGCCGGCATAGAACATCTCACTAAGTTTCTCATCGATTATTCAAAAACCTGCATCGTCATCTCACACGATGCGAGGTTCCTCAATGCATTTACCACGGGTGTTCTTTATTTAGACGTTTTTACGCACAAGGTTGAACAATATCTGGGAAATTATAACGATGTGCTGAGGGACATTTCGATGCGCATCGAGAAAGAGAATCGAAAGAACGCGCAGCTCGAGAAGAAGATCCAGGATAATAAAGACAAGGCAAACTTCTTCGCACAGAAAGGCGGAAAAATGCGGCTCGTGGCGAAGAAGATGCGCATCGAAGTGGGGGAGATGGAAGAAGCGAAGGTAGATGTGCGCAAGGAGGATCGCACCATCCGGCCTTTCACGATTCCCGCGCAAGAACAATTGGGCGGCATCATTTTCTCACTCTCATCGTACAAGGTGCAGAAGGGCAAGAAGTTCGTGAAGAAGATAGCGAATATCTCGCTGAGAAAGAGTCAACATCTCTTCTTGCGCGGTCCGAACGGTATCGGCAAGAGCACACTCTTGGAAGCGATAGTGAGTGGTACAGCAGAGGGCGCAACCGTCGCGGAGGGAGTGAAAGTCGGCTACTATCGTCAGGATTTTTCCACGCTTGATTTTGATCAAACGGTGTATGCAGCCTTGAGTCATGTTATGAGTAAGCCAGATGAGGAACGGTTGCGTACAACCGCTGCGGGGTTTCTGCTCACCGCGAGCGTGATCCACTCCAAGATTGGGAATCTTTCGGAAGGACAGAAAGGTCTAGTTGCTTTTGCCGCACTCGTGCTTGAGAAGCCAGGTTTACTCATTCTTGATGAGCCGACAAACCATATTAATTTCCGGCACCTGCCTATCATCGCAAAGGCGCTCGACGCGTACACCGGTGCGATGATCCTTGTTTCCCACGTGCCAGAGTTTGTTGATCAGATTCGCATCGATGACATTCTAGATCTGGAGAAGTAAGAATGTCTCTCGTTTGGTTACGGTTGTCGCGGTGACGGTTTTTTGGGTTGCCACCCACGCGTCGTATAGATAATTCATGCAAGGCATTTGTATGGAAATGATTTTCGTGGTACATTGAATTACCGCCCACGCGGCATTTTTATTTTATGGAAATTAGAAATATTGCTATCATCGCGCACGTTGATCATGGGAAGACGGCTTTAACTGATGCCATTCTCAAGCAGACTGGTGCGGTAGCAGAAGGCGCAACGATGGATAGCAACGTGCTTGAACGCGAGCGTGGTATTACTATTTACGCCAAAAATGCTTCGGTTGAATACAAAGGAACCAAGATCAATATTGTTGACACGCCTGGACATGCAGACTTTGGTAGCGAGGTTGAGCGCGTATTACGTTCCATCGATTCTGTTCTTCTCGTTGTCGACGCAGCGGAAGGCCCAATGCCACAAACCCGTTTTGTGTTGAAAAAATCTTTGGAACTCGGACTTAAGCCGATTGTCGTACTCAATAAGATTGATAAACCGGCGTCTGATCCAATGCGCGCAGAAGAGCAGGTACTGGAACTTTTCCTTGAGCTCGGTGCGTCGAATGAACAGTCAAGTTTCCCTGTTATATACGCGATCGGGCGTGAGGGTATCGCGCTCAAGAATCTCACCGACGAACACAAGGACCTCACCCCACTACTCGATACTATTCTTGAAAAGGTTCCGGCGGCTAATATTGCTATTGACTCGAGTGCGCCGTTGTTGCTTCAGCCATTCAATCTCGCGTACGATAACTTTCTCGGACGTCTCGCGATCGGTCGTATCTATGTTGGAACTATTCGTCCAAATCAGCAAGTCTTCGTAAAGAAACCTAGCGGTGAGGTACGAAGCGGTCGCACGACGAAGATATTTACCTTTCAAGGTCTTGAGCGAGTCGAAACGGCCGAAGCATCTGCCGGGGATATTGTACTCATCGCTGGTCTTCCTGATATCTACATTGGTGAAACAGTGACTACTGATGAGTCTGCTGCGCCCTTGCCTGCAATCGCAGTAGATGAGCCGACCATTGCGCTCGATTTCCTCGTCAACAACTCTCCCTTCGCGGGACGGGAAGGAAAATATGTGACTAGCCGTCAAATTCGTGATCGTCTCGAAAGAGAGCTTGAAATTAACGTTGGCCTAAAGATTGACTTCTCAAGCTCAGACTCTTTCCATGTATCAGGCCGTGGCGAACTCCATATCGCAGTGCTTCTTGAGAATATGCGTCGTGAGGGATATGAACTCCAGGTTTCTCAACCACACGTCATCATTCGCGAAGAGAACGGTGTGAAAATGGAACCCTTTGAAGAGGTCATTGTCGACACGCCGTCCGAATTCCAGGGTGCCATTATTGAAAAACTTGGCGCACGCGCATTTGCGTTACAGAACCTCACACAACATGGAAATATCGTACGTCTTACGTTCGTTGGCCCAACGCGCGGATTGCTCGGATATAAAAACGTATTCGTTATCGACACTCGTGGTGAGGGAATCCTCTCCTCGCGCGTGCTTGGCTTCAAGCCATATGCCGGAGAAATCAAGAGACGACAAGTCGGTTCGATGATCTCAATGGCGACCGGCAAAGCGCTCGGCTATTCGCTATGGAATCTCCAGAACCGCGGGCAGCTCTATGTAAAACCAGCGGACGAGGTATATGAAGGCATGGTCATTGGCAATACTGCCAAGGGCGAGGAGATGATGGCGAACCCGACGAAAGGGAAAAATCAATCAAACGTACGGGCTTCAGGAACTGACGAGGCTATTGTGCTGGTGCCGATCTTCGACCTTACTATCGAACGCGGACTTGAGATCATGGCGGACGATGAGTATCTGGAGATTACACCCATGAGTGTCCGTCTACGCAAACAGTTTCTTACTGAAAATGATCGTGCAAAATCACGTCGCTAGTATAACGCCTCATATTCGTTTATAGTATTTTGGTGAGGGAACACCATGGCTACTCCACCATTTATCAATGAACTACTCGCAAAAGCCGATGTAACTATCGGCGGGAATCGCCCGCAAGACATTACTGTTCATGACGAACGACTTTTCAACCGTGTGATTCGATACGGGACACTCGGTCTCGGCGAGGCGTATATGGATGGCTGGTGGGATAGTAACGCGCTCGATGCATTCATTTATAAAGTGTTTATGGCGCGTTTGGATAAGGCGTTCCGGGTTAATTTCGCGTCAATTTTAACTATTGCAAAGGCCGTCGTCTTTAACCAGCAGTCATACAGCCGCGCTTTCAAGGTTGGTGAGGTACATTACGACCTCGGTAATAATCTCTATGAGACAATGCTTGATCCGCTCATGGTTTATTCTTGTGGCTACTGGAAAGACGCGACGACACTAGCGGAGGCACAGGAAGCGAAACTCGATCTTGTGTGTCGGAAATTAGGATTGAAGCATGGTGATCGTGTTCTTGATATCGGTTGCGGTTGGGGTGGTTTCGCGAAGTATGCTGCAGAACGTCATGGTGTGTCGGTCGTCGGAATCACTATCTCGAAAGAGCAAGCGGCTCTTGCGCAGGAGCGTTGCAAAGGATTATCGATTGAAATTCGTGTTCAGGACTACCGTGTTCTCAATGAGAAGTTTGATCACATAGTCTCAATCGGCATGTTCGAACACGTTGGCATCAAGAATTATCGTGAATATTTCACCGTTGCGCGGCGCTGTCTTAAAGAGGATGGGCTCTTTTTACTTCACACCATCGGGTACGCTCGTTCATTGGGGAACACCGATCCGTGGATAGAGAAATACATTTTCCCAGGAGGCGTACTTCCATCTATTGCGCAAATAGGAAAGGCAATCGAGGAATCTTTTCTGGTTGAAGATGTACATAATTTTGGTGCCGACTACGACACCACGCTCATGGCATGGTTCAGGAATTTTGACGTGGCATGGCCGAGGCTTCGTGCGAAATATGGGGATAGATTTTATCGGATGTGGAAGTACTATCTTCTTTCTTGCGCGGGTACAGCGCGTGCACGAAATATGCAACTTTGGCAGTTCGTTCTTTCGCCTCACGGTGTCGCGAACGGGTACCGATCGGTGCGCTGAAGGCGGAGAGTTCATTAAATAAAAAACAGCACGGGGGTTCCCCGTGCCGCCTAACACATTCTCTACATACTTATGCCTATAGGAATACGTTTTCTTGGTGTTACCAAGAACAATTCCTCTTCTTTAGATTCAATGCGAAAGCACATGAGGACGATCGTCGGAATTGGGCCTATCGGCGGTGTTTCGCTGGTGAGCTCTCCCAGTATCGTTTCTCCTACTGCGTCTATTAATTCAACCGAGTCACAAATCCTCGACTCTAGAGGATCTTTGATTGAGTCGGGAAGATTCCGTGCTCCTATTAACGTAGCCCAGAGTTGCACATTGTGTCGTTCCTGCTCCTCTATCTCGTAAATAGCCGTTCTGAACGAAAACCGCAGCTCAGAGACAGGAGATTGAAAATTATCTATGAGAGTACAACAACCTTGCCACCGTACTCCCCAACCACCATCCCCAAGCAGGATTGGTATCCTCATTTCTTCTTCTTTTTGTAACAGCAACTCGAAGCGATTGCCAGTTTTCCTCTCCGTTTTCATTTCAAACCTCCACATTCAAAATTAATTTTGATATAAACAACGTGTCTAAACTAAATATACCCCGCTTTACTCCAAGTAACCAGTTCATAAGTATTTACTATTTTCGACTTATAAAGGAGCTTCCTTTTATGTAGAAGCGCCAAGGAAGTTCAGTACCGTTTCGGATACCAATGCGGCTTGACGCTTCGATATCCCCCGATGAGATTTTAGGTGCATCATAAATCGCGAAGTCCTTGCCAAGTGGTAGGCGATTTTCTTTTCCTGTAATACCGAACGCCTCGCAAAATTTTGCGGGACCAGAACAGAGATTTTGCACGAGCGTTGTGCGGCGTCGGCGCTTCATAAGTGAGATACCTTTGACGGGTTCAACGGCACGAATGAGTACGGCACCGATGCCGTTTGCGTCAGTCGTTACGTTTGCGCACCAATGCATGCCGTAGGTGAAGTATATATACCAGTGGCCATAGGTATCTCGCATAAGGGCACTTCGGGGTGTGATGTGAAATGCATGTGATGCCGGGTCAATAGTATAAGCTTCGGTTTCGACGATGATGCCTACGCAACTGCCTCGTCGCACAGTCTTGCCGAGCAACTTTCTTGCAATATCGACCGTGTTGCCAGCGAACCAGGAACGGGGAAGAGACATCATATGCTTAGGATAATATAGAAAAAATCATGAAATAAAAAAAGACCGTGATGCGTACAGTATGCATCACGGCGCCCTATTAACAGACACAATACCTCCTTCGATAAGTGGCCATTTTCTTAAGAATCTTTCCCATGTTTTGTTTTCTACTAAGAACATGGATGAGATCCTCGAACGTGGCCGCGGCAACGATAGGGATATCGTGTTTTTGTTCAAACTCTTGCACACCCCCCATCCTCTCTTGCTGGTCAAAGACGACGCAAAGCCCAAGAGGATTACCGCCACACGTTTTGATAGACTGAATGGCACCCTCCTCTTCCTTACCATCCGTGATGGTATCGCTAATAAGCAGGACATTATCCAGAGGGCGTACCTGACGGGTGTAACGGTTCAATACCATGCCACTCAATTTCCGTGCCATCACCTGTGCAAACATCATTCCTTCATGTGAAGGAGGGCCATACAGCACATCAAAAGGTGGGGTTGGCCAACGTCCTCGAATGGCGTAGTTACATGCGTATAACAGCCGGTCTACCGGCTCGAACTTTTCTGGGTAGATACTGTAGGGCCGGACTTGTCCATTTCCCAGATCACATTCCTGCAGTGTGACGCCACTACCGAGTGCGCATTCAATGTACAGCTCGGCGAACGTCGCCGTCGGCATAAGTTTTCGCATCACCCCTCCTTTTCAATAGGGTCGATTGACGAATAGGTAGCATGAACAAAAGCCCCTGATTAAATATAAGTTACATCTGAGATTACATTACGTAAAAATAAGTATGAGTCAATAGGTCTGCAAGGATTGGACGATGCTAGAACCGTCCTTTTGACTGGTAAATCGCATTTTGCATACAAAGTCAGGATACCAGGGCCCCTTGCTGAGGCAGTATAGACATTTGGTTACGAACCACTTGACAAGTATATTATTATGTAATACTATTTAATTTAGTATAGGCGTGGGTATTTTTTAGTCCCACACAATCTGTTCTTTAGCGGCGGAGGAGTGATTATGAAAACAACAACGGTGTTGTTGGTTTTGATGCTGTGTCTACCAGGCGCAGTACTTGCCTGCGGAGGGAGCAAAGAAGGGAAGTGGGAAATCAATGTGTGGGGGCTGTCGCACCACCTTGAATCCGCGCCTCGCGGGAGAGTCTGGAATCAAGTAAATCCAGGAGTCGGACTGAGGAGATATTTCAATCCGACGAGAAACTGCCTAGAAATATTCGGAGAGGTAGACTGGATGGCCAGGAATTCTACGGGAGGCAGCCTGACGCAGATGGGGGTTGGTGTTCAATATCCAATCTTCTCGATCGGCCGGGCGACCTTATTGGTCGGAGGGGTAGGCGGAGCGTTCGCTTACCAGAATAAGTGGGAGCATCAGACGTATGTAAACCCAGGTGCATATCCACTCATTGCGGTGAGATATGAGACAACAACCATGACAATGGGGTACATACCACACGTATCTTTCCGTGGCCGCCATACTTACGGAGCCCTGTTTTATTTTTTGGGTTTCCGCTTCTAAACATAAGGACCGCCTCAGAGCGGTCCTTCGTTTTCATGTGAGAGAAATAATAATGTTGCACAATAATCTTTTGCGAACCATCCCCGTAGGCTGGGTTCGGTATCGGGAAACCGTAATCGCCCGCGTATTTACCTACTGCCACCACCAGTGTGGCAAAAAATAAAAAACGAGCCCCGCATTTCTATGCGGGGGTGAAGGAAAAAGTCCAAATGGACAGAGCCCAGAACGCTACTTGCGATGACCGAAGACGAAACGGTTGTCGGCGTGTCAGGAGCTGTTGGGATGACCGTGGCCATCGTAGAGTCACAGCTCACCAACGCCTAATTTAGTGAACCTCCTCCGCCATTGATATACTTGCGACATGGAAGGCTATGAATCACCGAAGGGAAAGGAGATGCGCAAGGTTGTCATAACCGGAGGAACCGAAGGTATCGGAAGAGCGATCACTTCTGAGATGTTGTCTCAGGATAATGACGTAGCCATTTGTGCGAGGACAAAGGAGAGATTGGATGAACTTGCTCTCCAGCATGAAACTATCCGTGCATATCAGATTGATCTCGAAGATCGGCGTGCAGCAAGAGGATTCATAGAAAACGCCATAACTGATCTTGAAGGTCTGGATATCCTCATTCTGAATGCCGCAGTGACAGGCATTCCTCATACAGGAGAAACGGCGGAAGAGACAGATGCGAGAAAGAAGCAGGTCTTTAAGGTGAATGAGGTGGTCCAGGTTGCTCTCACAAGAGCCGCAGCAGACGAATTGAGAAAAAATAATGGAACGGTTGTATTTGTTACCTCTGGATTAGCGAGGAAATCAATCCCCGGATCGGAAGACTACGGGAAAAGCAAGAAGAGGATTGAGGAATTTCTTGATGAATTTATGAATCGTCCCGGCAATCAAGAAATTGATTATTTCAGTGTCAGTCCTGGTGCGGTGGATACGAGGATGCATAAAGAGATTGCTGAGCATGGACCTTTCATTCTTTCTGGAATGTCAAAGATGGCAAAAGCATGGGGATGCTGTCTGATCCGAACCTTATCGGCAAGATTATTTCAAAAATGGCGCTATCCAATATGAAATTCAATACTGAGACCAAAGCATATGACGTGCCGATAAAGAGAGGCGAGATTGTTGATATTTCAAAGGAGAACATTCTGTTTGAACATTCTGCAGGACATCAATCTATTTAAGTAGATATTGAGTGATTCTTAGGCACTTCTAGCTCTCTCGGTTAAAATGGAATAATGGTGGAGGTGCGGAGAGTCGAACTCCGGTCCGAATCCGTTCATGAAAGCGAGTCTACGACGCATAGTCAGCGTTATGTTTAAGGTGGGATGCAAAACGCGGACGAAATCATTCCTACCTGATCCCTTATTTAGATGTCCCGTTCGGGATTCTGGGCATCGATTTCGCAGATTATTCCGCTCATGCTCTCGACTGCGAAAACTCAAGAGAATGAACGTCGCGCAATGCGAACGAATCGGGCGTTAGCCGCGAGCCGTTGCGTAGGCGAACGCGATATCACCGGTCTTACCGAAGTAAGGCGACTTTATCGCGCTTGCAAGAGTGTTCTTGGCAAGTTTGGTTTCCCGCCAGTTTTAAGTGTTGGGCGGGAGTGCACTGCGTCGCACGTCTTTCAAAGAACGAACCGTCAAAGCCGGTCACCCCCGGGGAGAGCGGGATACCTATCCCGCGCTTTCCGTGACTGATCGTCTGTGACTTACTTGTTTTTCAAAACGCGGCGCATTTCGCGTCCAGCATCTCGTTTTTTCAACTCCTCGCGGCGTTCGATTTTCCCCTTACCGCGAACTATTGCGATACGCGTTTTCACGAACCGACCCATAGTGTATACCTCAAGAGGGACTATTGTCAACCCCTTCTTTGCTTCGGTGGCGGCAAGTATCGTAATTTCCTGTTTCGTAAGTAGAAGGCGCCGCGGACGTTCTGGGTCATAGTTTTTTGGCGTATTCGCTGTTTGATACGGTGGAATAGTCATCCCGACGATGAATGCCTCGCCGCCACGCACCACCACCCGTGCTCCCTCAAGGGAACCCATTTTTGTCCGCAATGCTTTTACTTCAGTGCCGAGTAACTCAAGACCCGCCGTAAGATGCTCAATCGGGGCATATTTTAATGAGGCTTTTTTATTTTTGACAAGGGTCATATTAGTTTTTCGACTTTGTCTTCTCTCATGTAAAGAGTATAGTACCTTTCATGCCAGCCGTACCACCCCAGAAATCAAGAAAGAAGAAGCCTACAGTTCCGCTTCCAGCACCTCGCACATTGCGAACGGCGCTCGGTGGCCCCTCTTTCTTCGGAAACCTCATAACCACGATACTCATATTCCTTGTTCTTATGAGCGCTTATTCGCTCATCGAGAGTTTCGCTCAGCCGACAAATGAGATTCCACTTTCGACCGTCGCTGCCGATGTTACGGCGAGCAAGATTAGTTCTATTACGGTAAACGGTGACGAGCTGAATATCGTCTTTACCGATAAATCTACAGCAACCTCGCGCAAGGACGCTGCCGCCGGACTTCCCGAGACCCTCGCAACTTACGGCGTTACTCCGGCCGAACTCTCCAAAGTCTCATTAACGGTTCAAGGGCAATCCGGATTTCAGTTCTGGTTTATCACGCTCGCGCCAATTCTGATCCCACTTCTTTTCATCGTATTTATTTTCTGGTTCCTTTCGCGGCAGGTAAAGGGGGCGGGTATGCAGGCATTCAGCTTTGGGCAATCCAAAGCGCGTATCACCGATCCAGCGGATTCTTCGCAACGGGTCACGTTCGCTGATATCGCAGGTGCCCGTGAAGCGAAAGAGGAACTTCTTGAGATTGTAGACTTTCTTAAGAATCCGAAGAAATTTCTTGACATCGGTGCCCGTATTCCCAAGGGCATCATCCTTATGGGTGCTCCAGGTACTGGCAAAACGTTGCTCGCGCGTGCGGTTGCCGGAGAGGCAGGTGTGCCATTTTTCTCCATATCAGGTTCAGAGTTTGTCGAAATGTTTGTCGGCGTTGGCGCTTCTCGGGTGCGGGATTTATTTCAGCTGGCAAAGAAAGCCGCCCCGGCAATTATCTTTGTCGATGAAATCGATGCGGTTGGGCGTGTACGTGGTGCGGGTGTTGGTGGTGGCAATGACGAACGGGAACAGACGCTCAACCAGATTCTCGTGGAGATGGACGGTTTTGAACCCGCCGAAAAAGTTGTGGTCATGGCAGCAACGAATAGGCCTGACGTACTTGATCCGGCCCTGCTGCGCCCCGGGCGTTTCGATAGGCGGGTGACTATTGATCTCCCCGATCGTCGCGATCGCGAGGAGATACTCAATATTCATGCGCGTCAGAAACCGCTCGGACCGGATGTCGCACTTTCGGTCATAGCCGAGCGTACGCCCGGATTCTCAGGTGCGGAACTCTACTCACTTATGAATGAAGGTGCGATTCTTGCCGCTCGTGAGAATAGAAAAGAAATCACCCAATATGACCTGATTCGTTCCATAGAGAAAGTGATGCTTGGTCCGGAACGCAAGAGTCATCTACTTTCTAAAAAAGAGAAAGAATTAACTGCTTATCATGAGGCTGGTCACGCGCTAGTCTCTTCAGTGCTTCCGTACGCCGATCCGGTGCACAAAATTTCCATCATCAGTCGTGGTCGTGCCGCCGGGTATACACTGAAGCTTCCTTTTGAGGACAAAAAGATGCAGTCGAGAAAGCAGTTTTTTGATGATATAGCCGCAACGCTCGGTGGCTACGTTGCTGAGGAAATGCTTTTTGATGATGTGACGACCGGGCCTTCAAACGATCTTACCGTTGTCACGGCGCTTGCGCGTAGCATGGTTGCGCGTTTCGGTATGAGCGAGAAACTGGGGCCAATAGCGTTTGGCGAACGACAACTTGGAAGTGAACCGTACTCCGAGCATGTTGCGGCGCAAATCGACGCCGAAGTCACGCGTATCATTCTTGAGGCCAAGGGACGGGCGAGGAAGGTCCTCGATGAGCACCGTAGCGCACTCGATGCGATCGCGAAGGAACTCGTTGAGAAGGAGACCATTGAGCGGAATGAGTTTGAAAAGATCCTCATTGCGAATGGCATCACGCCTAAAAAGCGTGAGGAAGAAGGAGTCGTCATAGCGCCCATTGCGGGCGGTGCCGTATAAAATTCGCTAGTCCACCCGCTTGGACTCGAACCAAGGACCCTGGAGGTATAAGCTCCATGCTCTAACCAACTGAGCTACGGGTGGTGCTTGTGGGTATTCTACCCGTTCTTTTGCTTATGGTATAGCTCAGGATATGAAAGGGAATGGTATTGATACAAAGAAGATTAACGAACTCGCACAATATGGTCGCACGGATTTTCTGAAATTCATGGGGACATTAACCCTCTCGAATCGAGAGAGGGGGTAACTACACGCACTCACCACACAATGCATGCTATCGTTTGCGTTATATATGAACCCTCGTAAATATCCCGTTCAGCTACTCCTCACAATCGCAAGCACTCTCTTTCTCATAACACCGTTTATGGCGCAAGCCGCTAATGCCTGGCCCTACGCTCCAGGTGCCACCACCGACCCAGCCTGTCTCCCAACGGATTCCACATGTACAGTTTCAAGCGTCACTGCCTCCGGTACTGTCGGTCAAGTTCCGTTCTACGCCTCTGCGGGCTCTATTCTCGCCGCCACCTCCACGCTCACCATTCTCCAGAACGGCAATGTCGGGATTGGGACAACGAGTCCTTTCGCTAATTTCTCCGTTGCGGGCAACGCGTATGTGAGTGGGACCATGACCGTGGATAACCTTGTCACGTCAAATGGACCGCAAGTGAATGTGATGGCTTATGGAGCAAAAGGAGATGGTGTTACTGATGACTCAGCAGCATTCAATGCGGCAATAGCGTCACTCGGAGGGAATGGCGGAACCATCATCGTTCCATCAGGTAAGTTTGCGATAAACATCTTGATTACTCAACCAAATGTCAGAATCGAAGGACAATCTGCTTATGGAGGCAATGCTTCTGGATCTTCTAGTTCTGCGGGCGTGAAGTTTGTTCCCTATAATACTGCGTTGCCTGTAATTCAGATTGGCAATGACTCTGGATATGTAAATGGTGTGGCACTCGATAATTTTGGTATCAACGGGCTTGGCCCAAATGGATATGGCACAACTGGTCTCTATCTTGCTGGTGGTGCTATTCGTAATTATTTCACAAACGTACAGGTACAGAATTTCACTTCCTACGGTATCAAACTCATGGCGGGCACGACGTATCCGACTTCGGAAAATTATTTCACCAATCTGATCGTGCAGATGCCAAGCGCGCAGGGTATTGCAGGTATCGGTCTGTATTACCCAACGGGTGGCAGTTATACGACTGCAAATTACTTCAGTAACGTCAATGTAACAAGCGGTAATTCTGGCTACGCAATCGAGATCGACGGTGCTGACGGAAACTTCTCGAATATGTGGGTGCAAGTTGGCGGTGATAATCACGGCATTCACTTCTTGAGCACATCGGGGCATGCTACACATCTTTACGCATCAAATGTGAATGTCGATGGCCCCGGTCCGTCCTCCAAGGACATAACTATCTACAACACAGACGGCGTACTTTCTGATTTCATGACTGGTACTTATACCGTAAGTGGAGATTATCAACTGTCTGATGGCTCGTCGTACAAAGTCACGGGCACAGGGGCGCTTGGTTACCAATCAGCTATGTCTTGGCCAATTGTGGACGGCTCGCTCAGTTTCGCCAATGGAAGCAATTATGCTTACAGCAATCTCTATAATATCAATGCAAATTCAAATGAACTTTTGATGCAAAGTGATGGAAATTTGCGCTTTGTCGCGAGCACCACAAATGGCTCTCAATCTATGTTCAACACAGGGATAACCGCTGCTGGATCGGTAACTGTGAACACAGGTAGTGTTGTACTTGACAATACGTACGCATACCGTGAAAAGGATAATGGTGGCAATTCAGTCGGTCTTATTGGCATGTCTTCCACAAACAACGTGGGTCTAAGCGGCTCTACTGTCAGTGGAAGTATGCAATTCAGCGTTCCAAACTCAAGCGGTGGGTATCAATTCTTCACAGGCCCGAGCTCGACCAATGTTATGCAGATTACTAACTCGGGCAATGTCGCCATAGGCACCACCTCCCCCGCCGCTACTCTCACCGTCTGGGCTCCAAGCACGGCCGCAAGCACCACACCGGTATTCCTCGTCTCCAATAACGCCTCTACCACACTCTTCCAGGTCTATGACAGCGGAAACGCCACCTATTCAGGTGCTATCTACCAATCGTCCGACAAACGTCTGAAGACCAACATCACCCCTCTTGACGCTTCCTCCTCTCTTGCTGCTATCCTTGGACTCACTCCGGTCTCCTATACGCGTCTTGATCAACCGGGAGGCGGCACAAACCTCGGTTTCCTCGCTCAGGATGTACAGCAGATATTCCCCGAACTCGTTGCCACCACGAGCCCCACCGCTCTTACCCCGAACGGCACGCTCACCCTCAACTACATAGGACTCATTTCTCCGATCGTTAGGTCCATTCAAGCGCTTGCGTCTGAGGTTGGTGGTTTTGCGCAGTCGATAACAACAGCGGTATTAAATGCGACAACTGTTAATACACAAAAACTCTGCGTCGGCACCACCTGCATTGATCAAGCTCAACTCGCAAGCATACTCGCTAACCAAGGACAGGGAAGCGGAAACTCAGGCGCATCCACTCCAAAAGCTTCCTGCACTCTCACAGCCTCCTCAACCTCTGTCGCTCCCGGAGACCGCACAATCCTTTCCTGGAACTTCCCTCAAGCAGGAACCTTCTCCATAGACCAGGGAATCGGTTCTGTCTCTCCCGCGCTCTCCGGTACGACCACCTCGGAAGCTATTAACGCCGACACAACCTTCACCGGTACGGGTATAACCGCCACTGGTGCCACCATCACCTGCTCGACCTCGGTCTCGGTAATGTCGAGACCTCTTTCTCTCGACCTCTCGACGAGCACGCCGCCCATAGTGTCTACCGACGACGCGACGAGCACCGCAACGTCTTCACTATCAGCAGGTACCAGTTTGACTTCGACCGATACGGCTGCAATGAGCACGCTACCGGTAATAACTCTCCCACAGAACGACGCGACAAGCACCGCCTTATGATGTTCATTCCAAATGCATCTCGCGATCGGCGATATGGGCGCGTGCTGCGAGCGCGATATGATTTTTTAATTCAGGATCTTGAGCGGCAAGATGTGCTGCCTCGGCGCGTGCCGCCTCCACTAGCTTGATATTTTTCAGCGCCTCCATTGCGATATCCGAAACGCCCCATTGCTTGCCGCCCGTGAGCTCGCCCGCGCCGCGAAGTGCAAGATCATATTCGGCGAGCTCGAAGCCGTTTTTGGCATTGATGAACGCCTTGAGTCGATCCTTCGTGACTTGCCCGAAGGACTCAGGCAGCGCGAAACAATATGCCTGGTGCGTCGATCGAATGACTCGGCCACGCAATTGGTGCAGCTGCGCGAGACCGAAGCGTTCAGCGCCCTCGATGAGGATGACGGTCGCGTCCGGGACATTGACGCCGACCTCGACGACCGAGGTCGCGACGAGAATGTCGATCTCTCCTTTTTCAAATTCCTGCATCGTCTCTTCTTTTTCCGTTGGACGCATTTTGCTGTGCAGGATGGCTATCGTCGCATCGGGGAATACATCTTTCCCAAGTCGTGCCGCTTCGGCTTTCACAGATTTTGCTTGGAGCGCAAGTTCTTTAGTCGGATCAGGTTCGTCGATACGTGGGCAGATGACGTATGCCTGGCGGCCCTCTGCGAGCTCGGCACGCACGCGCTCGTACGCACGCCCGCGCCTCTCGGGGCCAAGCACTTCAGTGATAACCGGCTTTCTGCCAGCAGGCATTTCATCGAGAAGCGTGAGGTCGAGGTCGCCATAGATCGTGAGTGCGAGCGTGCGCGGGATAGGCGTCGCCGTCATTGAGAGCAGGTGTGGCGCGCTTGCACCCTTGGTCGCGAGCTTCTGTCGATGTGCGGTGCCGAAGCGGTGCTGCTCGTCGATGATGGCATACGCGAAATATTTGAACGAGAGCGACTTCTCGATGAGCGCGTGCGTGCCAATGACGATCGGGATCTCGCCGTTCGCGACCATTTTTCTGAACGCTGTTTTCGGGAGCTTCGCCGATTCCTCATAACGTACTTTCGATGGGAACTTTCGACATTCGCTGCCGGTGATGAGGCCGATAGGTATGGGATGATTTTTGAAATAAGAAACGAACGTAGAGAAGTGTTGTTTCGCAAGTATCTCGGTCGGACAGAGATATGCGACCTGGAGTGTGCCGGCGATGCGTCCCTTCGGGAGCGAGGTCGCGACGAGGTAGGCGGTGGCTGCTGCAACCGCAGTTTTACCGCTTCCCACATCGCCTTCGAGAAGCCGCAGCATTGGGTGGGTTTTTTCAAAATCGGTGACGATGGCGTCGATTGCGCGTATTTGCGCTCTCGTCGCGGGAAAGGGAAAGGACCCAATGAAGTCGGCGAGCGCGCCACGATTGACAGCGACCGACAAGGCAGATTGTGCGAGGAAAGTACGGCGGCGCTGCTGCATCACCACCTGGAGCGCGAATACTTCTTCGAAAGCAAAACGTTTGTGTGCTGCTGCGGCATCTTGCGGTCGTCGCGGTGCATGAATGAAGATTAGTGCGGAAGAGAGCGAAGGCAGATTGTAGCGTGCGAGAATTTCAGTCGGAATCGGATCGGGGATCTCCTCATGCGCTTTCGTCTCGAAGACTTTCTGAATGGCATGCAGAAACCAGAGCGATGAGACGCCACGACTCTCTGAATAAATCGGATACATTTTTCTCGGAATTTCAGTGCCTGAAATAAATAATGTGTCATGCACTGCCTCGGGGGCAACTGGCGACTTGTCTATTTCTGGATTCGCAAGGTAGATTTTTGTACCCGTGCCGCCCACGCGCCCGTTTACCTTCACAACCATGCCATCACGTAGCGTTTTCGCGATGTAGGGCTGGCTGAACCACATCATTTTTATCTTTCCCGACGCATCTTCGAGCCAAGCTTCAGCGACCGGCCGGCGACTCTTCCAGGTTTTCCGTATATCTGGTTTACGCACGGTGCCGTAGAGTGTCACCTCAGCACCCGTCGTAACGCCAGCAATCGTTCCCGTCGGTCCCGCATTCTCATAGCGGGCAGGGAAATGGTAGAGCAAGTCGCGAATAGTTCGTATTCCTAGCTTCGTGAGCGCGCGCTTCTGCTCTGTCTTCAGTCGTGTGAAGTGCTTCTCAATTGCGTCCCCAGGGTTCATATCTGTAGTATACTGGCGGTTTATCATGAACGCGAAGAATATAGTGACGGCGTATAAGAAGCAGGGTGCGCGCGTAGAGACGAGAGCTCGTGTGAAGCTGAAAGAGAAAAAAGATTTCTCGCTTTGGTATACGCCGGGCGTTGGCGCTGCTGCTTTACATCTCACGAAACATCCAGAAGACGCGCGGAAAATGTCGATAAAGAAAAACAGCGTCGCCGTTATTTCCGACGGCTCGGCGGTGCTCGGGCTTGGCAACATCGGTCCTTATGGCGCATTACCGATAATGGAAGGGAAGGCGCACATATTTAAAGAGGTGGCAGGCATTGATGCATGGCCCATTGTGCTTGATACGCAGGATCCGGACGAGATTGTGCGCATTGTGAAAGCCATTGCGCCCGCCTTCGGCGGCATCAATCTCGAAGACATTTCGGCACCTCGGTGTTTCGACATCGAGCAGCGGCTCATTAAAGAGCTCAATATACCCGTAATGCACGACGATCAGCACGGTACCGCAGTCGTCGTGCTTGCGGGGCTAATCAACGCGGCGAAAGTCGTAAAAAAGGACTATAAGAAATTGAAGGTCGTTATAAACGGTGCGGGCGCGGCGGGGACGGCGGTCGCAAGACTGTTGTTTGCAGCCGGCGTCAAAGATATTATCCTCCTCGATCGTGCGGGAACGATTTATGCCGGCCGCTCTGATTTGAATGCGTACAAGACTGAACTCACTACGTTCACGAATCCCCGCGGCGTGTGCGGGGATCTTGCGGAGGCGATGCGTGGCGCGGACGTGTTCATTGGCCTTTCTGGAAAAGGACTCCTTAAGGCAGGACATGTCGCAAGTATGGCGCCGCGCGGAATTGTTTTCGCGATGGCTAATCCCGACCCGGAGATTCTGCCCGATAAAGCGAAAAAGGCAGGTGCCGCTGTTGTTGCGACGGGCCGCTCCGACTATCCGAACCAGATAAACAACGCCCTTGTTTTCCCGGGGATGTTCCGTGGAGCACTCGATCATGGAGTTAAAAAGATCACCGAGAAGAACAAATTGCGGGCCGCCCGTGCGCTTGCCACGCTCATCAAGAATCCGACAGCCGAGAAGGTTATCCCCGACCTCCTTGATTCGCGTGTGGTCAAGGCCGTTGCGCGGGCGGTACACTAGGAGTATGCGGAAGAAACGAACGGCGAAACGTGTTGGTTTCTATCAGACACTTGTGACGCTGCCGGACCGGCTGTATCCCTTCAAAACACAAGTACAGGGGCAGTGGGTACGTGGCGTTCGTTCGTATAATGCGACGTTCGCGCGGTACGAGCGAATGTACGGCACTGGCCATTACGGTTTCAAACTCGATGCCTATCGGCAACTCTTCCATCTCTTCGGCGCCATACTTTTCTTGACCGTTGCAGCCTATCTCTCCGAGTCATTTCTCGGCGGCGCCCGTGCAATGTACGTATTCCTTACTATTGCTGTGCTCTTCATTTCATTTCAAGAGTTTTACTTGCACCGTCGCATGTATCAGCAGCTTTGGAAAAAAGGTATTGTTGATTGGCTTACGTGGTGTGTGCCGTTCGGGATCTACTTTTTTACTCATTTGCGTTGATTCTGTGTGGTGCTACACTTAATGCATGACTATCACCATTGTGTACATAATCCTCGCAATCATCGTGCTTTGGCTCGTCTTCGCGTATAACAATTTTGTCACTCTTACGAATCGCGCGAAGGAGGCATGGGCCGATATCGCAGTGCAACTGAAGCGCCGTTACGACCTCATTCCGAATCTTGTTGAGTCTGTGAAGGGGTATGCTGCGCACGAGAAGACGACATTCCAGAACGTGACCGATGCACGAACGAGAGCGATGGGTGCCACTGGCACCGCGGACAAAGCCGCGGCCGAGAATGCGCTCGCGGGGACATTGAAGTCCCTCTTTGCCGTCGCAGAGAATTATCCGCAACTTAAGGCAAATGAAAACTTCCTCCAACTGCAACAGGAGCTTGGCGATACGGAAGATAAGATTCAGGCATCTCGTCGCTTCTACAACACGACCGTGATGGCGCTTAACACAGCCCTGCAATCGTTCCCAGGCAATATTATTGCGGGTTCTTTCAAATTCAAGCCGATGGAGCTCTTCGAGCTCGCGGCTGCTGATGCTGCAGCTGCAGAACCAGTGAAGGTGCAATTTTAAAATCCTATTTTCATGGCGTCACACTTCGAAAAATCGAAATGGGGCCCTGCAAAAACTCCGGGAAGTGCCGAGGAGATTTCGGAAGTAGTGAAAGATCTTGATAACGAGAACGCATTACTTAAGTGGCATGCCGAGTGGTTGGAAGAACAGCAGGGTATCGACCATCTTACTGGATTGAAAATGCGTAAGCCTTTTGAAGAAGAACTTGAGCGGTTGTTCAAAACGGTCCATGAAGGAGAAACGGCGGAACGTCGTAAAAATGCCGAGCATTTGAGGGGCTCCATGGTCTTTATAGACGTCGATCATTTCAAGGAAATAAACGATACTCGTGGTCACGAAGCAGGTGATGAGGTACTGCGGGAGATTGCGAAGGTACTGGCGGGCTCCGTTCGTTCATCGGACATAGTTGCCCGCTGGGGAGGGGAAGAGTTCGCGGTATTCTTGCGTGATACGGATGAAGGCGGTGCCGTACAGGAAGCAGAGAAGATCCGGAAAAATATTGAGGAACTTGAGTTTGAAAAATATCCAGACTTGAAAACTACGGCAAGCCTAGGAGTCGTTTCTTCGGAGAGCTCAAGTGATTTCCGGACACTGCTTAGACTTGCCGACGAGGCAATGTATGTGGCAAAGAAAGATCGTAATAAAGTTAACAAGTACGAAACATGAATCTCTACGCCGAACGTGCATCAAATATTCGCAGGACCTGGGCACTCGTGGTTGGGTTTTTGGTCGTGGTTATCGCAATTGGCTACGGGATTTCTTGGTACCTCAATAATTCCCTCATACTCTACATCGCCATTTTCATTGCCGTGGCGACGAATTTTTACGCCTACTGGGCTTCGGATAGACTCGTACTTTCTCTGAATCACGCGCGACCGGCTACACGGGAAGAATTCTTTGATTTCTATACAGTTACCGAGAATCTCGCGATTACCGCCGGAATACCTATGCCAAGACTCTACGTGATTGATGATCCGGCACCAAACGCGTTCGCGACTGGTCGCGACGAAAAGCATGCGGTCGTATGCGCAACAAGCGGTCTCCTTTCTATGATGACGCGTCCGGAACTCGAGGGTGTCATTGGTCACGAACTTTCACACATTAAGAATCGTGACATGCTGCTCATGACGATTGCGGTGGTGCTCGCGGGTTTCGTCGCCCTTGCCGCCAATATCTTTCTCCGCATTTCGTTCTGGGGCGGCGGTCGGCGTAACAATCAGGGGGAGGGAGGTGTGCTCTTGATGATCCTTGCCGTCGTTGGTATTGTGCTTGCGCCCTTGGCGGCAAAACTCATTGAGCTCGCCATTTCGCGTCGACGCGAATATCTTGCCGACGCTTCCGGCGTCTTACTTACGCGCTACCCAGAAGGTCTTGCGTCTGCGCTCGGAAAGATAGGTGGCTATACCGTACCAATGAAGAGTGCGAATCTTGCGACCGCACATCTTTTTATAGGGGATCCTTTTGGCGCAAAATCCGGTGGCAGTTCCGGTTGGATCGAGCGCCTTTTCTCGACGCACCCTCCGATTCCAGATCGAGTTAAGGCTCTCCTTGATACAGAAGTGCATTAACCACTAGATATAGACAGTTCATTGTGGTATCTTTATATCGGCTGTTCTCGAAACCAAATGAATAGGAGGAACACATAATGACACGAGTTCTGTATTTTTCCCCCCAAAAAGGATATGTTAATGGGAAGACTATTAACGACGAGGGGAAGATAACCAATAATAACGCAGGAACCGGTGATGGGAACTTTTGCTCTTGCGGCGGATGCAAGGGAATGCACCCGCAGAAAACGCGAAATAAGTGGTGGTGGAAGAAACTCGTCACCCAATTGGGATAAAGTCATACGGATGGCCTGTCGCGCGACAGGCCATCTTTTTATAATTACGTGCACAACCGTCTAAATTTTGATAGTGTTTTCAATACAGATTGATGTAGAGTCGAGTAACTATAAATATAGGAGGCGTCGCATAGTGGTCTAGTGCACCGCCTTGGAAAGGCGGCAGACCCGAAAGGGTCTCGAGAGTTCGAATCTCTCCGCCTCCGCCATTGATACTTTTTATCGGTGTGTCCTAATTACCTTAGGCATGAGGCAGCAGTACGACCCAAGTGGTTCGAATCGCATTCGAACTTCTTCCATAAAGTCAGAAAGAAATCTTCGGGATTCACATCGACGTGATACAATGTTCTTTAACATGGAGGGTCCAAACAAACCTGAAGAGTCGCCCGAAAACTTAGACACGAAGATTTCAATTAACACAGTCGAGCATGCGATTGAGGAGGTTTTACCAATCCGTTCTCTGGTTGAGATTTTCGGACCGGAAACCTATTTGATTGGAGGTGCAGTTAGAGATTTGATTTTGGGGGACAATATTAGCAATAAAGATTTTGATCTCATGACCAGAGCTTCCTCTGAAGAAGTCCTGGAAAAGCTCAACACAACAGGTTTCTCAGAGGCACAGGGCGTAAAATTTGGAGACAAGCAGTATTCGATGAGGGAGGGCACCGGCGTTATCAATTTGCTATTAGACGGAAGACAGATTCAAGTTGGGTTTAAGGGCGAACAGAGCATAGAAAGTCTCATTGAGGGGGGCGATGTAAATCTGAATTGCTGCGCGTTCTCTCTCGGGACCAAGAAGATAATAAATCCGGATGTCTTTAATGAAATCCTGGAACATAGATTGCTGTTTTGCAATACTGAACTCGCAAAGAATGATCCTATGAAGATAGTTAGTGCGCTAAAGATTATTTCAAGGATGCCTGATATTCAAGTAGATGAAAAGACTCAAGATGTTATTTCGCAAGGACTACCCAAACTTATTGATTTCTTTAAAGAACACCCTGACCGCCGGCATAAACTTGCTCAAGTATTCGGAAACATTACTTCTGGAGAGGTCGTCAAAATATTTTCTACAATCGACACCCGTGGCGTTCTTGATGGATTGGAAACTCCACGGATTAAGCCCGAGATATCAGACGGGTACATATCTTCTTTCATTGAAGATGTACCTAGTGACATAAAACAGAAAATCTCAGATCTCATCAGAGAAAAATTCGGTGCTCGTTTAGAGGAAGACAAACTTTTCAATGCGAAAGTCAAATCAGCTGTTTATAAGACAAATGAACAAAGAGATGTTGTAGCGTGTTGTTTGATGGATGGCAAGAGAATATATCTCGCTTCAGCTATTGATTCGGTCGAAATTGTCGATATCGTCGCAAATCTATGTGAACACAATGATAAAATCTGGACGACCATTTCTCCGAGTCGCAACCTGCTTATCAGTCTTTCCTTGAAAGCCGGACTTCGCCCAGTCACTGATCCCTCCGTGCTTAAGAAGATTTTGATTAGTAATTATCCTGAATATGACGACAAGATTGTTACCGAAATGGTGCGCGGGCGTTTGATTTTCACCAAATCCGGCTCTAATGATGCTCCGCAGATCCTGCTCACTTCATAAGGTATGAAAGAAAATACTGGGTACATCGCAGTTGAATTTGATGACACACAAAAACAGAAAATCATTCGTTGGTCATCGCAAATTCCTGAACGCGACATCGCACGAGCAGTGATAGAAGGGAAAGATGAGGGTGGTAACGTCACCGGAAAGCTCCATCTCACATTGTTTTATGGTCTTGACGAGGATTCCTTGAATCAAGATGAACTGAATGATTTCATTGCGCGATTGGACATCTCGTCTGTCGATGTGATTGATGTTGGCATATTTCCGGTGGAAGAATTTGATTGCAATGCGCTCTATCTGGAGGTGTCAGATGAGTCTGGAGAGTTAAAATCGGCACATGAACGCTTAGAAGCATTCCCATATTTCCCAAAATATCAGAAGCCTGATTTCAGGCCGCATATTACTCTTGCATATGTCGGAAAAGATTTCGATACCAACTCTCTCACAGACGACTTTCCGAGGAATCTTTTGGTGAAGGCAATTACGCATTTCCGAAAGACTGCCTCGATATCTTAGTATTTTTTATCGGACCAATGTGGAAACCAATATTTTGCAACGTGTTTTCAGTTCGAATCCCTGCGCTATAGATATAGTCCCGGAGTGGAAAGTTCAAATCTCTTTGCGGTCAAAACTCTCGGGGATTCGAACCAAATATTCGGAATAAAATCATGATGTTTTAAGTCATATGGCGAAGGGGCGACCCATCGGGTTCGAATCCCTCCCTCTCCGCCCGAACGTGAGCCCGTGTTACGCGACCGTCCCGCCTTGTAAATCAAGGGTCTTGTGAAGTGTCTCGTTTTCTGAAAAAGTTGAGGGCGAAGGGACGTCCGAACTTTTCCACTGGACCCGTTATTGCGGAGACGGTGAGCCGCCTGTCAGGAGATTTCTAAATTCAACGTGGCCATTCGCCATCAGGCGGCTAATTAATTCCTTTGCTTCTGTTTTTGCCTCTTCTTCAGGTGACTCGAGCGCGGTAGAGATTATGGAGTTCACTGCATCCTTATTGCCGAAGACCAGCCAGGTATGCCGATCACCGAGAGTTAATTTCCCAAGTATTTTTATAACCGCTACAGGAAAGGTCTTTACCAGTTCAACCAATCGCTTCGCTATATAGTGATCAGCATTAGTCCTCGGCTCACCAATCTCAAGTGCCCTTAGATATTGTTCGCAGCTCCAGAGATCGTCAAAATCTCCTGACGCAAACCACCATCCAAACGCAGACATCTCCCCCGCATATTCCACTTTGTCAGCTGCCGTCTCTGCGACCGTAAGTCGCTGATCCCACAATGCTTTGAGCTGCGTCTGTGCTTCTACAGGCAGAACCGAATTGTCGCTCAGCAGGCTACGCCCTATAAAATCCAGTGCGAACTGGCGCGATTTCGCATCAGCAGTATTCCAAAATTCCACAATAAGCTCGTCGTCTAAGGCAAGCTTGCCTCGCCAATAAAAAACCATTAAGTGCTGTGTGAGTCTCTCATCCTCGCTTACATGACGCATCTTTCTACCACTACCGATATTTCGTATCGCTTCCAGATATCGACTCTTTAGTACAAGTAAGGGCTCGTTATACGCATCTGCATAAACCATATATGCCTGCCATGCAGCAAGATACAAAGGATCTTCAAATCTCCCAGGTGGCCAAATGGCGTCCAGATGGGCAATGGTCCATGCGCGATCCATCATAAGAATCCAAGGGAAGAAACGTCCATAAATGGCTCGTACTGCGATTGAGCTATCTGCTGCTGGATCCAGGTGCTTCTCGAGAACTCTTTGTAGCTCAGGCATCACTTGGAATCCCTCCTTTTTGAGGCGCTCTTTACCACCCTCCGTTTCCTCGATATTTCTGTACACCCAAAGTCCATACTCCATGGCAGCATTCATTGCTTCACCGCGTACGGTGTTAATCGCTAGTGTGTATGCATCATCGACAAACGCCCCGTCTTTAGTGCGCTCTTCAGCTGGAGTCGGGTTTGGGTCTTCTGTTAGAAGCTCAATTATTTTCCAAATGATATCTCTCATTTCGAAGGGGGCGGAAGTGCTAAGTCCTCTCGACACGAGAGATCCTATCGTTCTCCTGGTCCAACCCCAGTCTGGATCTTGATCCATGACACCCCCTTGTCGTCCTGGCATCTCTCGTGGTTGAGCCATCACCCACGTACTTAGTTCTAGCAAAGCCACCCAACTAACTGCAGCATTGTTTTGGGCGAGATTATAGAAGCCATCGAGATACGAGCGCACATAGGTCGGATCTAATTCTTTAAATTTTTCTGCAAGCGGCTCAAAGTACTCCGGATCGAGTTTTACAGCAGCAGATATGTCTCGACCCAGACCTTCTTTTGTTGGTCCGAAGTCAAAACGGTTTCCGGTGGGCTTCCACGTCTTTAGGAGCTCAAACATTTTCTCTGATCCCATGTCGATGAGACTCTTTGCATTTGTGACGCTTGTCGGTCCAACGTAAGAACTGGAATATGAGGAGAAGTCCGGGTGATCAGGTGCTCCAAATTTTGTGACCAAGTCATCGTATCGTTGTTTCCATGTGCCAGTCAGGTGATCTTTGAAGTGTGATAGTCGATCACGTTTCCAGACTTCTAAGATGCGTAGTGCCTGTTCATCCGTCAGTTCACGTCGTGCCCTGTCTGCCTCAATTGCCTTCTGGAATCGAGAAGCGTCTTCGATCATACCCAGAACTTTCTCTTGTTGGTCTGGGCTCAGTACTTCAAAACCACTCTGCGCTAAACCTGCATATTCATGACGAAAGTCAGATTCTTCGAGTATGTCTCTATTGAGAAGTCGTTCAGCAACCAGTGTCGATTCTAGAGTCGGGAATTGACTAATGAGATACATACTTATTCGACGGAATATGATCCATTTATAGCTTTCCAGTTTTGCAACGATTTCTTTCAGAGCCGTAGGATTACTTTCTATAATCTTTAGTGCTGTATCGCGCACCGCAGTAACCAGAGAGTTTTCAACTTGGTCAAATTGATGGTTTTGCGAGTGATTTTCTATTGCTGGGCGCCAAACTTGCGATATGTCGTTATAACTATTTTCTTTGTCTGGAATGTCGTGATCCGGGTATGAAAGTCGGACATAGTCGAGAAGCAGCTTCGACACAAGGTCGAGTGCGCGATTTGCATCAAGCTCAATGAGCTTAGGAAACTCTTCTTTAAGAAATTGCGAATACTGCCATTCATCTAGTCGCGCTTGGGGCTTAATCGATCTGTACATCTCGCTTTCTTGAGGCTCGCTCGCCTTAGGATCCGCTGTAATCTCAAGAAATGCAGCAGCAAGATCGAACGCTTCCAAGCGACCTTCTGTGATAAATTTATTTATCAGCTTTTGACTAGAACCCGAAAAGCGTGTGCGTCTCATATCCATTTTGCTAATCGTCCCATAAGTGGTAGACGGTTTTCTTCTGGTAACTCAGCTGCTATATCAACCAGCGTGCCTATGACCAACTCGTTTTCCGTGTCCTCAACTTCTAAAAGTATCTCTGACACATTAGCTGGTTGGATAGATACCATGTGCCGCAAATACGACTCCGGAGGCCAAGGTGGATAATATACACCACCACCTTCGGCGCGGACTGGGTCTGGGATTTTCTTAAACATGCCTTGAGCGCGAAGCGGTGCCAGCCAAGCTGAATTCTTAAGATTGTCGAAGAAATATTTATGAGTAGTCTGATTATGCGGGAAAGTCGAAGAAAATGTTTTCGCATCCTGTTTTGTCGGTGTGGTTTTCTGTATTAGGGCATCGAGCCTTGGAAACACGTCGGCGTATTTTGTTTCGAAACGATCTAAGACAGTCGTCAGTACTGCTTCCATTTGACCCCAAAATTCCATGAATTCAGCATCTGCGGGACGAGGCATTTCTAGACTATCCCGGTGAGCGTACTTGTGAAGTTTCTGTTTCTCTACCAGATCTCGCCAGGCTTTTGTTAGAGGATCATCAGCGGTGAACCCAAGCGCTGAGAGAATAGCGTCTACTTCCTTTTGATATGTGGTGAGTCCTTTCGGGCGCCCGCATATACATTGTTTACCAGAAATCGGTTTGCCGCACTCCTCACACAATTCCTCCGAGAGCGATGTTAAGGGTTGCAGCACATCACGGAGCGAACTCTCTATTTCACGCAAAAGATGCGCTGCTACATGTGTTTGTGTTGCAAGCGCGGGTTCTGCATCCATATATTTGCACGCGTCCTCATAAAGTTGACCCGTGCCCTCGCTCACTAAACGTACCAGTCCTCCATGTACAACGGCGCGGTAAACACTAGGAGCCTTTGATGGCTGAGCGCTGGATGGAACATAGGAAATTGTATCGCCGTTTGACACTGAACAAATGCTATCACAATTGCATTTTTTGAGTCGTAACCGTTATTTTTCTAGCGTGACTACACCACGCGTAAGCACTAACTTACTCTTGATGCATAGCAACAACTCGCGCTTCTCTGTGACGCTACCTTCTTTCAGTAGATACTTCGCATAGTCGCGTAGGTCGATATCCTTCTGCGGCTTCGCATCTTTATCTACACCAATGAAGCTCCGTTGGAATTTCCTCATGCGCTCAACCTCCTCCTCGAACTTGTGCCGCATGCTGATCTGGTTGAGATCGATCTGGTCTATTATCTTCATGGTTTGACTTATCAGCTCCTCCTCGCGCACATAGCCGTTCTTGCAGTCTTTGTCTCGAGCACGCGTACATCCGTAATAGACGTACCGGTTGGAGGTGCCGTCTTTCAATTTCTTGAATTTCTCGGTCGCGCAGATACCTGAACCGCACGATCCGCAGATCATGACTCTGGTGAAGGCGAATTCTTTGATGTCCGAGCGTGCGATGTGATCGCGTTTTAGATGCTCTTGGACTTCATCGAACAGTTCTTTTGTGATAATCGGCTGGTGCTTGCCTTGATACCAGTTGCCACTCTTCTCGGGGTACTCGAAAACACCATAATAGAAGTGGCTTTGGAGGACTAGGTACACGCTGCTCAGAGTCATGTTCTTGTTGGCACGACTCTTGAAGTTAAGCTCAAACTTGAGCCATTGATGTATTCGTCGCCCGCTCCACTTTTCCTTCGCCACTCGCTCGAACATCTGTTTGATTATTGGAGCCCGTATCGGATCTATAACTGCCTGACACTTTCGGTCGGCATGTTTCTCGTTGCTGTATCCGACTGGCGCGACTCCTGGTCGCAATCCCATCTCGCATCGCGTTCTCAGTCCACGTTTTACATTCACACCTCGATTGTCATTCTCAAGTTTAGCCTGTGAGCCGAGAATCATGAGAAGGAACTTTTCGTTTGGATTATTTCTAAAGTTCTGACCGTATGTGCGTATCTCGTGGAGTTTCCCAGCGTCCATGAGGTCTACGATCTTCCCGAGGTCTCCAGCGTTTCTGCTAATGCGGTCTGGTGCCCAAGTAAGGATGCCGTTGTATTTATTGGCTCGTAGCTCCTCAATTATCTCGTTGAAGATGGGTCGCTGACCTGTCTCCTTGGCGGAGTGCGATTCGCGCTTCATCATGACCACCTCTAGACCCTCACGATCGGCTAGCTGGAGCATCTCCTTGATTTGGCTATCTATGCTCAATATCTGCCGTTCCTCGCTCTCCGTGCTCTTACGAGCATAGAGGCAATATTGGACCCGCACAGGGGCTTGTATTTGCTTAGCCGGAAACCCCACCGGCGCTTGTATTGTGTTCATACAGTACAAGGGATGACGCAACCCTCCCTAGGAGTCCAGAGCGTCCGAGGTGCCCTAGTTGGTAAGAAAAAGGCTTTTATATCAAGCTAATTTCGTGCTAAAATGTCAAAATTAAACACTTCTATGGCCACATTGAATTGGATTGGAAAAGAGGCAGTGGCAAACCACGATAAAGAGGTTCCCTTTAAATTGCTCAAAAAGATTCCAAGCGCTTCAGTCGGTAAAGAGTCAAAAAATCTCATCGTTCATGGTGACAATCTTGAAGCGCTCAAAGCGCTGATGCCTTTCTACAAGGGCAAAGTGAAGTGCATTTATATCGATCCTCCTTATAACACAGGGAACGAGAATTGGATTTATAACGATAAGGTGAACTCGCCAAAGATTCGTGAATGGCTCGGAAAAGTTGTCGGGATGGATGGTGAAGACTTAACTCGTCACGATAAATGGCTGTGCATGATGTACCCCCGTTTGAAACTTCTCTCGGATCTTCTTCGGGATGACGGAATAATTTTCGTATCGATTGACGACAATGAGGCTGGCAACTTGAGGTTGTTGCTAGACGAAATTTTCGCTGAACACAATTTCCTCGCTACATTTACTTGGATAAGAAAAAAGAAGGGGTCGTTCTTATCTAAAAAGATCAGGAAAATGACTGAGTATGTCCTGTGCTATCAAAAGTCTCAGAATGATACTACCTTCTTTGGGGAAGAGGCTTACAGTGATAAATGGCAGCCCCTTGTAAAAAGAACTAACTCAACAAAGAAACTTCTTTTTAAGAAGAATATTATTGAGACGACATTGCCTGATGGCGCGTACAAAGTTTCCTTTTACGGTAAGCCGGATACTGGCATAAATGTTACCAAACCGTTTACGGTGAAAGATTCGAGAGTAGTTACTGATTTTGAGGTAGAAGCAAAGTTCGTTTGGACACAGAGTTTTCTAGACTCTGAGCTGAAGTCAGGAACGCGCGTCTCGCTTTCGTCACAATATGGTTTGAATGTACTCCGACACGATCAGGGGGAGAAAGTAAAAACACCATCGACTCTTATCTCGGGAGAAAATATGGTCGGCACAAATGAAGATGCAACCGCCGAGATTTCAAGTCTCTTTAATAAGGAGATAGGCACAACATTTGATTATCCAAAACCAACATCCCTAATCAAATACTTGGTGAAGATGGTTACGGCTAATAGTGACGAGGAGGTTATCATCCTCGACTCGTTTGCCGGGTCGGGGACAACCGGACATGCAGTACTTGATTTGAATAAAGAAGACAATGGGAATCGCAAATTCGTGCTAATTGAAATGGTGGATGAAGTTGCTAAAAATGTTACGGCCGAAAGAGTTAAGCGGGCAATCAAGAAATACGAATATGACGCAGGTTTTGAATACTGTGAACTAGCAGAGCCACTCTTTGATGAGAAAGGGCAAATAAATGAAGAGTGCTCGTACAATGAACTTGCTACTTATATCTACTTCACCGAGACGCAGACCAATCTCGAGAAAAAGATAATCAGCAAGCCCTTCATCGGCGAGAGTCACGGCACCTCGTACTACCTTATTTATGCAGGGAAAGATAAGAACGACCTTACACGGGTGACCATCGAAAAGTTGAAATTAACTGGCCCAGCAGTAATCTATGCAGACCGATGTCTTGTGGACGAGGACGAGTTAGAAGAGAAGGGTGTCGTCTTCAAACAAATTCCGTACGAGATCAAGGTCTACTAATTCCATGCAATTTAAGCGCTACCAAACTGCTGCAATAGACACGCTCGACACTTTCTTAGAAAGCATCAAAAAGATGCCGTTGCGTCACGCGTTTCTCGACATAACGAACGAGAAATATAATCAGGATTGGTTTGGGGAGATTCCGTTTGTCTGCGTCCGTATACCAACTGGCGGAGGTAAAACGCTTGTGGCGTGCAAGTCGGTAGAACGGATTATGAGTACCGTCCTCCAGTACAAACTGGATACGGGAATCGTCATGTGGTTCGTACCATCGGACTCAATCAAGACGCAGACACTTAAGAAGTTTAAGGACTCGCGGGACTGGCACAACGAGGTGCTAAACGAATCTTTCGATAACAAAGTCAAAATCTTCTCGAATGAGGATGCGCTTACGATCACCCCCGAAGATGTGCGCAATAATCTTTGCATCATCGTTGCAAGCCTCGAGGCGTTTCGCAAGGAAGCCTCCATCCAGAAGAAGTACAAGGTCTACAAAGAGAATGGTGCTTTGATGGATCACTTTCTGAATCTCAAAGACAGCAAAGACCTCGAGAAGGATGCCGAGAAGGAGGTTATTAACTCGCTTGCGAACGTCATCCGCAAGAACAATCCGCTCATCGTTATTGATGAGGGCCACCATACACAGACGGAACTCTCGATACAGTTCCTCTCAGACCTCAAGCCGTCTTTCATCATCGAGTTTACTGCAACGCCACGCGAAGGCAGCAATGTCCTCGTACGAACGAGTGCGACCGAACTCAAGAACGAGCAGATGGTTAAGATCCCGATCGTCCTTGAGAGTCGCTCGCAGTGGGAGCAGGTAGTAGCGGACGGGCTTGTTAAGCGTGAGGAACTCGAGAAGAGAGCGAAAAAACTACCGAAAGAATATATACGCCCGATTGCGCTTCTTCAGGCGCAACCGAAGAGTAAGGTTCGCTCGACGGTTACCGTCGAAGACCTCAAGCAGATGCTGCTTGCCCGCAAGATTCCAGAGAGCCAGATCAAAATAAAGACTTCAGAAGTCGACGAGCTTGAGGGTATAGACCTCTTTGATAAGAAATGCGAAGTCCGCTATATCCTCACCGTTAATGCGCTTGCCGAAGGCTGGGACTGCTCCTTCGCCTACGTGCTTATTTCGGTTGCGAACCTTGGAGCGAAAATAGCCGTGGAGCAAATTATAGGACGTGTGATCCGCATGCCCAACGCTAGCAAAAAGACCGACGAGTCACTGAACCGCAGCTACGTCTTTGCTTCGGCCGCTAACTTCAACGAAGCCGCATCCAAGATTATTGGCGGCCTCGAGGGTAACGGCTACAGCCGATCCGATTTCGTGGGAGCTACCGAAGAGAAAGAGTATATCGATCCACTCGAAGCGAAGAAGACAATCAAGAAGGACTTGAAAGTCCCACTGGTGGCCATCGGGAAGCAGAAGCTCTCGTTCGAGGATTTGCTCGGTGAAGATTTCGAGCTTGCTAAGCAAAATCCAGACTGTGACTTTAAGATCCATTATGACCAAGATGGGCAAGCGACTATTGATATCACCAAGGACGAAGAATGGCTTCAGGGGAAACAGCTAACTCTTTCGTTCCAATATCTCGATGGGAATCATTCTGTAGAGGAATTGGTGGCATGGCTTGATAAGAAACTCCGTTTCCCGATGCTGAGTCCGGAAGATAAGGTTGCCTTCCTCGAGAAAGCAGTCCAATCACAGATAAAGAAGAATAAGCGCACTCTTCCCGAACTATCCGTTAATCGCTATCTCCTTGCAGATCGCCTGGGTCTTCTTATTACGGAACGCCTCGAGACTTACACGAAGAAGGCATACAAGAATCTACTCACAAAGAAGAAGTTAGTGGCCGCGCCTTTTGAGTCGTACCCCGCAACTATTGCTCTCAAGTCTCCAGTCCCGAAAGTCTTCAACAAGAATCTCTACGAGCGCATTGATTCGATTAATGGCGAGGAGCGCGGTTTCGTGGAACGTATCGATCTCGGAGCTTTGGATAATATCGAGTTCTGGGTTCGCAATCGAGAAAAGGTAGATCCGTTCTACATTCAAGGATGGCGCAAAGGAAAGTTCTACCCTGACTTCGTAGCTGTTACCAAGAAAGGAAATATTGTCGCGCTTGAATGGAAGGGAGAAGATCGTATTAGCAATGAAGACACCGCATACAAGGTCGAGATCGCTAAAGAGTGGGAGAAGCTCGGTAAAGGCAATCTCCACTTTTTCTTGGTTCACAATGGAAATACAGAGGAGGTATTAACGAAACTAGGGTTACTTTGATCCTAGCGTTTTTGAACCCCAGGTCCGGTTAGTATGTATGCCTGTAGACCCTATTGACATTCTTGGTCTACGGGAATACTATGTCCGGTATGGCTAAAGCAAAAGTAACACTCGCTAACGGAACTCAAATTATAATTGAGGGTACCCCCACTGAAGTCGCGGCAATTATGGCACAAGTTGGAGGCCCTGCTGGAAGAACTGCGAGCCCTCGACTCGCCATATCAAAGGAAGTTCGCAAGTCACCAAAGGATAAGAAAATAAAGCACTCTCCTACGGATTTGATCCTGTCTCTCGCGGACGGGGGCTTTTTTAAGACACCGAAAGATCTTGCCTCGATAAAAGAAGGTCTCGCCGAGATTGGGCATATCTATGCGGTACAGACCCTTTCCTCGATTGTTTTCAAAATGGTTCGGCGGCATTATCTTCGCAGGGTTAAGGAGAACGGTCGATGGGTTTATATCCGATAAACAATCATATGAAATCATCCAATGACATGAATGTACTGAGGAGGAGGGTCGAAAAACTCGAGAAAGCAGTATTTGGATCCACGAGCAAGAATACAATCCCATCTGCACCGCAAAGTAGTTTCAAGGGTACCAAGGGAGGAGTTCTCTTATTGATATCGAAAGGATATCTTAACAAACGCCGAACCGCACCCGAGGTCCTGGCAGAACTTGAGAAGAACGACTATTACTATCGCATCCAAGTTGTGCAAACGACACTTAATCGCCTCAGTTCCCCGAAAGGTCCTTTGACTGCTCTGGTAGTGAACGGACAAAAAGTATATGTCAAAAGAAAATAAATCTGCGGAACATATTATTAAGCAGCTCGCACAAGCGCGAAAGATTATTGATAATTGTGTCGAACTTCTATCTGCCACCCCGCCTACCATTCGAAAATCCGTCGGTAAGACCGTGCAGAAAAAGATGCGACCACAACTTAATCTTGCTCTGAACGAACGAAATTTTGTTCGCACCTATAGTAAGGGTTTGAGTGGCCCAAAGAAATTCGTTCTTCTTCTCGCTCGTGAAGTGAAAGGAAAGGTGGGTACGGAGGTCAAACTCGATATCCTTCGTACCAAGTGGAATAAGATGACGGCGAAAGGTCTCATGGGCTATCAGTTCAACCTTTTTTATCCGAACGACGCAAAAACTAGAGGATGGATTGATTCAAAGAAAGCAGGAATGTACCACCTCTGTGGTACTTGGATGGAGATTTTCGATTAAATCATGAAAGGAGACAAGAAAAAGTGGAGGATGCTAGCAGTGAGTCGTGTTGATCTTCCTTCGGTGTACGGTTTTACAAATAAGCCCCTAGAGGCAGGGTTGTGGTGTCTTTATGTAAGTAAAGATGAGTTCGGAGTTGACTACCTGACCTATGAAGAGATACAAAATATCTTGCAAGAATTTCTCGATATTCCAGTCACAATCAAACGCCTACAGAAGACTCTTGCTCCAGCAGTTGGAAAGAAGGTTATAAAAAATACATCAGGCGAAGGGTTAAAAATCAGTAATCCGGGCGAAGCATACTTCAAGGGTCTTAAAAAAGACGAGCCATTGAACGTCTTATATATAAATCCGAATAAACCACGTACTGCTACTCGAACCCTAGAGTCGCTTATTCGGTCAATACCAAAAGATGAGCTACGAATATGCGATCCGTATTACGGCCTCCGTACGTTAGAAGTTTTGGAGGCGTTTGCTAAGCATCATAAGAAAATAAGATTTTTGACTGCACGGGTAGGGGGTGGAGAAAAACAAGCGACCTTAAATCGTGCCGTCGAAGATTTCAAAAAGGAGTACGCGAAAAAAGTTGAAATCAAAATAGTGGCGCATAATGATCTTCACGATAGATATGTCATCTCGAAAGACCAGTTTTTAATAATTGGCCACGGCATTAAAGATCTTGGCGCACGAGAATCTTTGATTGTAGTAATTCAAGATCGTTACGGTAAGGACATACGTAAAACAATTACGACAAGTTTTGATAGTCGTTGGGTCTCCGGAACAGCCCTATAATGCCCTGTTGGCAACCCCCTTCGCAAACCTCCATATCTAAGCTAGGGTCTACGATGATAGCTTAAAATGAGCTATCATAGGTAGGTTCGACATACGAATAAAAAGACCTAAACCTGCGGGAGAAATCTCCAGGCATGGTCGCAAATCATGAAGCATAGACAACCCGTTCTCAGGGCATGCTTCATGTTATAGGGGGAAACTCCTATAGAGGTCGCAAGGCCTTCCTGGGGGCGGGTTTTGTGTTTTCCAAAACCCGCACTGTAACCACATATGGTGCAAATACTAAAAAGCTCACGACACTCAAAAATCACCGGTGATTTCACCGAGCATCTCGTTTTATATTGGCTTTCTAAACATGGCTTTGAGTGCGCCCGCATTGATCACACTGGCATCGATCTGATCGCACGGAACCCTCACTCCGACGAAGTCATGGGGATCTCTGTGAAGAGTCGAAGCCGAAACCCTGGCACTGAAAGCGTTTCAATAAACATCAATGAGTCGGACATTTTGAAAGCCGAGATTGCCTGCAAACAATTCCATTGCGAACCGTATTTTGCGATAGTTTCTGACATGAAGGATCAGATCGTATGTTTCTGTCTTTCCGTACCTAAGCTCCGCGCCATCTTCGACGACACCAAAGAGATTCATCAGTGGAAGATGAATGACGAGGCACTGGCCCGCTATTATGCCGACCCTGATATTAAGGCCTTTGAATTCCAAACCAGCACACACTCGTGGTGGACATGATTCTTTACCTAGAATCTTGTCCTGTGAGGTCCGAAAAAGTCTGAGAGTGAGCCAAGATTAAAGCCGTCGTTATCATCTTCCTCCCCTTTTTCTTTTCTATCAGGCTGAATAGGAAACGGTCGGTATCCTTGCTGTGTGTTTACAATCTCCGGTATAAGCATCGATAGTGCATCCGTAAGATCCATGTAGTCTTCGCTTCCGAAGTTTACGACCTGCATCACAATCTCCTCGTTTCCTCTTGGAGCAAACAGTACTGTACCGTTTTTAATATGGTGGCTGATGAGGGCAAGACGAGCTCGTTTATCACCCTGTGGCCGCACACCTACCGTTAAATATCCTTGATCGTTGAGTACTTGAACCAGTCCTTTCTGGAAGCCAACATCCTCAACGTAGATCTTTGCTTTAGCGTAGTTGTTCGACAAGGCTTTCGCCCGCTCGATGATAGTCGGTAGCCCTATACGTTCATTTACGGGGTACGGCTGTACATAGATACGCATGTCCTCACCCCAGCCGAATACTTTGATCACCACCATTGCAGTACAGGCGGCTTTCTTTTCTTCAGAGATGGCCGGGTCTATACCAATGTATGCACCGCGATATTTGTTTGCGACAGTTGCTGGCGGACATTCGCCGTAGTGAATCCATTCGGGGTGTACGACACGCTCATGATCCGACACGATCCTGAGTAAGAATTCCTGCGCCCATGCTTTGTCATTGCCAACACGCATGCGCTCTGCCTCGATCGCAGCCTCATTCGGGTATTTTCCTTTCCACAGAATGTTGCCCACAGCATCCATAAGAGGATACTCGCGGTATATGCCATCACGCTTCTTGGCAATGATGTCTTTCTTGAATCGCATCATGACCGAGTCTTCATGCAGAAGTGTGCCGAGTAGCACGAGACGGAGTTTCTCGAGATCGCTGGCTGGGATAGTATCTCGTACCAGCCAGTCATACGTCTTATTTCTTCCGTCAATCGTCTTTACGGATGCACTGTCTTCAATGTCATCAGCGATAATGAGGTCGGGGCGATATTGTTTGTATCGAATGCCGCGAACATCTTGCTCAGCTGAAGCGTAGGTAATATACGCATCATATTTCTCAAGCTCAAGCACAGGGCCCCATCGCGCCTCGGCAGTCTTCAGTGGGCCCCGATCACTCTTTAAGAGCATATTTGTTTCTAGTTCCGTGCGGATATTCAGAAAGTGCTGTTTTGCTTTTTGCTCGGTACGGCTGACGATCACGACGAGATGCTTTTTCTGTACACCGAGCACACTCCACACGGCAAGTGCTGTGTTCATAATCGCCGACTTCGCACTGTTACGCGCACCCATAATCACAATGGTCTTATTCCGCTCGTCTTCCGCCAGCTGGAACAGCTCCCTATGGAATGGAGCGGATGGGTACCGAGCGTAGTGACTAAAGTACGTACCGAAGAATAGGCGTAGGCTTTGTGAGCCGAGTGCTCTGCGAACATTTTTGTCACTGATCATCAGGTCGATGATCGTCTGGATTTCTTCGTCAGATCCCATAGTCGTTTTGTTGGACTGGTAGCGATACCAGTCGCAAGGCATTCCGAACCAATGCTTCCTGCTCGGGGGATAGAACGAATTCTTGCTCTACTTGCGCGGTGACCTGCAATTTGTTGGCATAATCGGCATGGTGCTTCTCAAGCCAGAATTTTATGGCTCCGAGATTTTTATCCTTGATAGCGGAGATAAGCTGGGCGATGGCGATGTCACTAATGAGACTATTGCCCTCAGTGAGAGCCACCTCAACCTTTGCTGCGAATTCCTTATCTTCTTTCCATCGGTAGAAGGTTGCCTTGCTGATACCCGCGTGCTCGATCGCAATTTGAATGACTGGATTCTTTTCGAGAATTTCAAGGAACCTTTCTTTATCCTTCTTGATTCGAGAATCAACCGTTTTTCTTTGTTGTGCTTTCATAGATTTTGATGGCTTTTAGGCCAGTTAATTTCTCCCATCGACCAATTATGGTGAGGCAATACTCCAGATCGACTTCTACTGCAAAGCACTGACGCTTCGTCTGCTCGCAGGCAAGAAGGGTTGTCCCGCTTCCGAGGAAGCCATCGAATACTGTGCCGCCAATCTCGGCGCTATTGAGCACGAGACGGCGTATAAGATTGAGTGGTTTGGTGGTTGGATGCAGTGTGCTTTTGGTTGGGCGCGGACAGAATAAGACCGACTTATCTTTGGAGCGTCGAAACTTGTGTGTGCCATACCAGCCGTAAACTATTAATTCGTGTTGCGGGGCATAATCGAGCCTTCCGATGACTGCCTGTTGTTTTATCCACACCAAGAGCTGTGCCACTTTGAATCCGGTATCAACCATGCCATCGCGCAGAGACCAGACCATCTTATCGGCATTGAAGATGTACACACTGTTTTTCTTGGCGAGGTACGGCAGTATCGCCTCAAGCCACTCCTTGCTGAATTGCCGATACTCCGCGTCTGATTGGAGCTGGTCGCCTGCGATGTTTTTATCCTTTGCGAGGGTACGGAAGTTACGCTTTGATTCCGCCACTGCTACGCCGTAGGGAGGGTCGCTACAGATGAGATCGACCTTTTCCGAACCGAGAAGTCTTTTGAGGAGCTTCGGGTCACGACAATCGCCGTATGCAAGCCGGTGATCGCCAAGCTGCCAGACCGTGTCCATCCTAGTTGAGTTTTCGGGCTTTTTTGCCGCTGATTTTTTCATAGCGATTTTTTATTAGCGTTGCGAATATAGGATCGACTTCACACAAGAACGCTCTGCGTTTCATTTGCTCGCAAGCCACCATCAAGCTCCCGGACCCGGCTGTTAAGTCGAGCACTGAGTCGCCGACGCGAGTACAACGGCGTAGAGCCTTCTCGTGGAGAGAAGGTGGTTTTTGAGTAGGATGCTCGTACTGCGCTGCGGGTAGCCGCTTTACAAGCCAGATTGAATAGAGGTCGATGATGTCATCAAGGACGCGCGCACCGCTCCCAACCTCCTTGTTGGCGATTGTGTTGAGATTCTTGATGCGGTCGTTAATGTATGGGGCACCAATCGTCCCATACACTGCGAATTCCGTGCATTTATTGAATGCCACTTTAGGTGTGGGCATCGCATTGTCTTTTACCCAAACACACAGTCGTCTGGAGTCGATGCCGAGCTCTTGGTACAACTGCTGAAGGAGCCACACCCAACGTTCGTCGCACCAGAAGGTGTAATGGGCATTTGGATTGGAAACCGCGATGCTGTTTTTGACGAGGGATTTCATAAACACTCGATACTCATCGAGTGTTCTGTCGTCGCGCTCGGCACCGCCATACTTTCCATTCTTGCCACTGTATGACCATTTGATATTGAAGGGTGCGTCCACGTCCACAAAATCAATTTTGGTATTGCCGACCAATTTACTCACCATTTTCGCATCAGTTGCATCCGCGCAAAGAAGTAAGTGGTCGCCGAGCTGCAGAAGATCACCGAGGTGTACTGTCGGCTTTTTAAGCTTTGCGAGTTCGACATTTTCGTCGAATTCGTCATCCTCAATTTCTAGCTGGTCATCCCAGAGGTGCGACAGGTCGTCTTCACCCAAGAGGTCGAGCAGAAGACTTTGGTCAAATTCACGCAAGAGTTCGAAATTCCACTCGCCGCGCAGTGCATTGCTCGCAATGAGATATCGATCGAATTCTTTTTTGGTGAGTTTCCGGTTTGGCACTCGGACGTCAATTTCGACATCACCCATATTCATCTCCATCATTGCTTGGCGGCGATGTGCACCTGCGACGATGGTGCCATCGATATCGATCACGATAATCTCGACATATCCATCGCGGTGCATGCTTTTCTTCAATTTGTCGAACTGCTGAACAGTATTGATGTTCGGATTGTCCTCGCGTGGGGCAATGTCCCGCACGCGTCTTTTTTCGTTATGCCATTCGAGTTTCATAATGTTGGTTGGTTATTGCTACATAGGTATCGGGACAAACACAAAAGAGGCGCTTATACATAAGCGCCTCTTTTGCTACGGAATCTTGTACTCGGAGCAATTTCAAAAGCGCTTAACTGTAAGCGATTTTGAAACTACTCCGAATACCTAATGCATAACCATTAGACAATTGTTTCAAGGACGTATCTAGGATAACGAAGCATTCGACCCAACATGGGTGCGGAACGTCCTTTCCTTCGCGGATCTCTCCTGAAGGATCTGATATTCAGATGTGAATGTGCGCTACCTACTCAGAGTATAGCGTTTCCTGCCCCTTGTGTGCAATAGCCTCTTCCTCAACTTGCCGCAGCAGAATCTGCGCCAAGCGCTCGGTAAACTCATCGACCGCCTTTTCTTCAGCTTCGGTTAGTTTCTTTTTCATATTTACTCAATTGTACGATTTCGTATACTTATTGGATATGTAACCCAAGGATAGAAATATGGAAAAGCACCTCAAACCGCATCTATATTATTCCGATCTCTACGACCGTCATACGGTCGAGCGTTGTCGCAGAACAGAGCAGTCATTTGACCGAACGAGTACCACCCCGCCTCCAAAGGGTAAAAAGATTAGTAAAGAAGAAGCCGAGAGAATTAACGCTTTTGCGAGAAAGTTATATCTCCATGCAGAGACAGGAGAGCGGTATCTCAAGAAGGAAGAAACGATTCGAGAGTGGATGGACGCTGATCGAAACCGAGATGATCTACTTAAGAACGCACAAGCACCTGAGGGCATTCGCTGCTTAACCTGTCGCAACTTAGTAAAGCCGATACTCACACAACTATGGTCTGGGATTGATAAGCCAGATCGCGTTTTGTTTATGTATGAGTGTCCAAACAAATGTCTCCCGCTCCGCGCGTTCTTTTCTGATGGCGAGGAATGGCGGACGAAGCCCGATCTGTGCCCGCGCTGTGATGCTGTACTCAGTCGCAAAGCAAACGATGACGGCAAGAAACTAGTCACCACCTACACGTGCCCGAAGTGTAAATATTCCAAAACCGATGAGTACACATGGACCAAAAAGGAGGAGGAAAAGATTGACGAGAACTTTGCGGCTGATCGTGATCGTTTCTGTCTGTCGCCAGAAGAGGGTCGGAAATATGCAGATGAGAAATACGGTCTGGAGCAGCTCGCTAAACTCACAGAGGAATGGAAAGAAAAAGATAAGGCACTCGCAGAAAGACTCGAGGCTAACCCTAATGGCTTCATACTTGAAGGTGTTGGTCGCAACTGCGCGATTTGTGGCAACTCGTCACGGGAAGACGGTAGTTGGTATGACAAGTGGGGTCTCAAGTGCCTTGTGTGTCAAAAAGCGATAGATAAGGGAGAAATACCCGCCTCGCTCGCGAAGGATAAAGACAGTTGGTACAGCAAGTGGGATCTTGAGCACTCCTTCAACCTCAAGAGTCAGACACTCAGAAAATGGGTCAAGGAAGGCATCATTAAAGCTCGTACCGTCAGCCGTTACGGCAATGGTGTTCATGTCGAGCTTTTTCTCTTGAAAGACAACAAGGATTTCTTGCCACCTAAGAAGCTCGTTAAGTCGCATTCCGTGACTGAGGAAAGGGACGGCAAGACGTGGCACCAGATGCATCCTTGGTATCACTTCGTTGACCCGTTCAAACATCTCAAGGGGTACCGAATCCTAGAGCATATGCGAGTAGTACCTCCAGAGGAGATGGAGGCCCGGAAGGAGGAGGAAAAGAGGAAATGGGAGGAGAAACGGGCTCGTCGAGAGGCCAAAAAGCAAGTGAGAATGAGACACCGAAAAAAGCCTTAAAACGTCTCATTAGTCTCATTAGTCAAATCCCAGACCCCGACCGACTCCCATCATTTTGGCGATTCGCCAATCCGCCAAGGAACCCTTACAATGCCTCGAACGGCAAGGTTCACAACCGAGCCTCACCGCAGTAGGTAGGACAGTACTAGATTTATCAAAATTATTTTGGGCTTCACGCAGTGAAGCCCATTGGGGTTGAGCCACGCCGCGCGCTTCGCGCGTATGTAAGGAAAGGTTGGAGCCGAAGATTTTTTGGAGGGAGAGTTTTTTGGAGGGGAGGTCGCTGCCTTTTAGTATTTCGTCCAGCATTGAAGCGTAATTTATGAAATCTCGCAGAGGTTGGAGCCAAAGCGTAGCGTCGTGCTCCAGTCGGACGATCTGTTCCTCGGCCGACTTGCGCTCAGACATGAGCGCACGTTTGCGGGCAAGGAAGGTATCTCGGTCTATGTCCTGCTCGGAATAGAGATCAACGAAACGGCTCATTTTGGCGTCCAGTTGGGCAATCTTCGTTCGCAGTTCGTGAATAGCCGTACCAGCGACGGCTTCCGCTTTCTGCTCGTCCTCGTTAGCTAAGCGATGTAGCTCTTGCGTCCAGTCCGTAGGCATAACATAGAGCGAAAGCAGATCGGAGAGTTGAGTGCTCAACGCCTCCTCGCGGATATAGGACTGCGAACAGACGCCGCGCTTCTTGGTACAACGGTAGTAGACGTAGCGATGGACGTTGCCGTTTTTCTGGTGCTTCGTGATAACCTCTCCGGTTATCATCCCGCCGCACTCGCCGCAACGCATGATGCCGCACAGGGGCTGCGGCTCGTTCTTGGGCTTGTGTCGTTGTCTGCTGCGCAACTCTAAAACGTCCTGCACTTTGTCGAAAGTGGCTTTTGAAACGAGCGGAGTATGCACGCCTTTATATATCTCTCCGGCGTACTCGAAATGGCCGTAGTAGAAAGGGCTGGTGAGCATCTTTTTGATGCTGTCTTTCTTCAAGGGCTTATCGCCACTGCTGCCGGACTTCTTGATCTGCTTGGTTTTGATACCACGCTCGTACAGAAAGGCGGCGATGTCCTCAAAGCGGGATTTGTTCTCGGCGTACCGCTCGAAAGCCGCTCGTATTGCCGGAGCCTTGCGACGATCAACTTCGACGCGCTTGGTACGAGGGTTATTGATGTACCCCAAAGGAGCAAGTCCCGGATACTCGCCGCGTCTCGCTTTCTCCCGTTGTCCTCGTTTCGTGTTCGCGCTCAAGTCGCGGATATACTGGTTCGCCATTCCCAACTCGACGGACATCATCAACACGTTATCGGCAGGGAGAAAACTACGGTCGTGGGTTTGGATGTGCGCTATGACACTCTGCTGCAAAAGCCAACTGATCTGCCCGCCGTCTACCGGATTACGAGCGAGTCGGTCAATCTTCCAACACACGATGCCCTGCGCTTCTCCCGCGATTATCCGCAGGAGCATATCGTTAAAGATGGGACGGCCGGGCTTCTTGGCGGACTGCTTCTCCACAAACTCGGCCGCAATCTCTAACCCCTCACGCTTGGCGAGGGAGCGCAACTCGGAGAGCTGCGCATCTATCGAGAGGACTTGCTTGTCCTCGACATCGGTAGACTTGCGGGCATAGAGGAAGTAGGTAGACATACGTCTATTATACCATAATAGGTAGTGTATAACAGAATGGCGAGCTATAATGTTTATAATGAAAAGTGAAGCTCAAAAGCTAGGAGAAAACCTTAAACGCATTAGGACGGAAAAGGGTATATCGCAAGGCGATATTGTACGAGAATTAGGTATGCCGAGGAGTTTCGTGAGTAGCATAGAAAATGGGCGGACTAATCCGACGCTTGCGACAATAGCAAAATTAGCAAAAGCTATAGGTGTTTCGGTCGGAGAATTAATGAAATGAGTATGAAAGCCAAAGTTAAAAATACAAGCCTGCACGGGGCCAAGAAAGCAAAGAAAGATGAGTTTTATACGCAGCTTGTTGATATTGAAAAAGAACTGAAGCACTACAAAAGTCAGTTCCGCGGCAAGGTAGTGTACTGCAATTGCGATGATCCGTTCGAGAGTAACTTCTTTAAGTATTTTGCCGCCAATTTCAACGCGCTTGGATTGAAAAAACTCATAACCACAAGCTTCGTCAAATCGCCAATCGCTGGTGGGCAGTTGCCGCTGTTTGAAGTTGAAGGACTGAAGCCGTCAGGCAAAGAGCCTTTTAAGATAGAGATTAGAGAAGTGCCAGATGCTGATGGTGATGGTGCGATAAATCTCGATGATGTGAAATATCTGTTGAGACACAATAAAAACACAGCGACTCCACTGCACGGCAATGGCGATTTCCGAAGTGAGGAGTGCGTAGAGTTGCTGAAGAATGCCGATGTGGTTGTAACTAATCCACCATTCTCGCTTTTTCGAGAGTATGTCTCACAACTCGTAGAACACGATAAAAAGTTTGTGATAATCGGCAACATCAATGCGGTCACCTATCAGGAGGTATTCCCTTTGATTAAGAAAAATAAAGTATGGCTTGGGGCGAGTATCCATAGCGGCGATCGTGAGTTTCGAGTACCTGACAATTATCCCTTAGAGGCTGCCGGATACCGAGTTGACGACGAGGGCAACAAATACATCCGTGTTAAAGGAGTACGTTGGTTTACAAACTTTGACTACGAAGAGCGTCACGAGAATCTAGTGCTTTACAAGAAATACTCTAAAAAAGAATATCCAAAATACGATAATTACGATGCCATAAACGTAAATAAGACTGCCGACATTCCAATGGACTATGAAGGGGCTATCGGTGTACCAATTACCTTTCTTGATAAATATAGTCCTGACCAATTTAAAATTTTAGGTGCGTTAATATCCGGTCCGCTCGGAAAAGAGTTGGGAGCAACTAAAACAAAACAGGTCAGACCAAACGGAAAGACGACGTTGGAATATGGGCCGATCATCGACAAGGAAGGTTATTACGGAAGAATAGTTATTAAAAACAAGAAAATATGAAAATTGAACTACAAAAAATCAAAATACGTGAGGTAGTTGATGGCTTCAAAGATAGCGCCGAGGAGGGTGTTGTGGCTTACGGCGGCAAACTTGATGTCCGTCCGAAATACCAGCGCGAGTTTGTCTACAAAGACAAACAACGTGATGCCGTTCTTGATACCGTCAAGAAAGGATTTCCGCTCAACGTGATGTACTGGATGGTGCGCGACGATGGCGGCTATGAGGTGCTTGATGGCCAGCAGCGCACCATTAGCCTTGGCCAGTATGTCAGTGGCGACTTCTCGCTCAACGATCGCTTTTTTCATAATCTCACCAAAGAAGAGCAAAATCAGATACTGGCCTATGAGTTGATGATCTACTTCTGCGAAGGTACGGACAAGGAACGGTTGGACTGGTTCAAGACTATCAATATCGCGGGTGAAAAATTGACGGACCAAGAATTGCGCAATGCCGTTTACACCGGCCCGTGGCTTTCGGATGCAAAACTCAAATTCAGTAAAACAGGCTGTGCCGCGTATCATTTGGCAAATGACGGTGGCGCGTTGCTCACTGGTTCGTCGATTCGACAGGAATACTTGGAAACCGCGCTCTCGTGGATAAACAACGATGAGGTGGCGGACTACATGGCTAAGCATCAGCACGACAAAAACGCTAACGAATTGTGGGAGTACTTCCAAAACGTCATTGCATGGGTGCGCAAGACATTCCCCAACTACCGCAAAGAAATGGCGAACGTGAATTGGGGTGAACTATACAATCAATTCAAAGATAAGAAACTGGACGCCAAGAAACTAGAAGCCGAAGTTGCAAAGTTGATGCAGGATGAGGATGTAACGAAAAAATCCGGTATCTATCCCTATGTTCTCACAAAGCAAGAAAGGCATCTCTCAATTCGTGCGTTCGCCGACAAGATGAAGCGCGAGGCGTACGAGAGACAGAAAGGCATCTGTGCAAAATGCGAAGAGCATTTTGCGATAGAAGAAATGGAAGCCGATCACATTACTCCTTGGCACGAGGGCGGTAAAACGACCGCGGAAAATTGCCAGATGCTGTGTAAGCAAGACAATCGAACCAAGTCTGGGAAATAATTTTATGAATCCTGCTCGTTATGGGAGTTTCGACGATCTGTAAGCGGCGAAAAAATAAATTGCCTATAACACGCGCACGGGAAGGGCGGGGCAAGTGTTATATCTAACGTCTTCGACCTCCCCTCCAAAAAACTCTCCCTCCAAAAAATCTTCGGCTTTCTCTTTCAACCTTTCCTTACATACGCGCGAAGCGCGCGGCGTGGCTCAACCCCAATGGGCTTCACTGCGTGAAGCCCAAAATAATTTTGATAAATCTAGTACTGTCCTACCTACTGCGCAGCTCTACTGCTTTCTTAGAACCTATTTTAGCAAAAAACAGGGGTAATTA
>VFSW01000038.1_pt1 | contig 147545 bp, 124 predicted proteins | sample 5358111 | NCBI WGS metagenome assembly VFSW01 (sample SAMN11554181, study PRJNA540505) | mine drainage metagenome | isolation source: sediment from site ElyBrook_90M | place: USA: Ely Copper Mine, Vershire, VT | collected 2017 | reverse complement strand
GCGCCGGCGCTCCGCCCTCCCCCCCCGAGAAGCACCAAAATCTGTGCATTTTAAATCTCATCTCATTGAAAACAAAGAGAAATGAAATTTTAGAGGGCAAAAAAAACGCCTCAAAACGAGCCATTTTTGGCCATTTTGAATGCAATTTTGAGGGCATTTGCCGCGTTTTCAACTCAAATCAGCGCATATTTGCATCTTGCAAATCTCAACTATGAAGGCAATTACTTGTCCCCATTGAGGTGCCTCCGAACCTTGCATGTACTTTTCTTGGTAATTTTTTATTTGAGGAGGAGCGCCATCGCGTTGGTTCATTTCATTCGACGAACTATGGTTGTGCAATAGAGAATAATTTCGATCCCATTTTTTCTTTCTGCGAAAGGTTGGCCATGCACTCAGTTTGGTTGGGCGAGTTTTTGGGGACGATGATTTTGATTTTGCTGGGTGAGGGCGTGAATGCCGGCGTGACGCTGAAGAAGAGCTATGCGGCGAATAGCGGCTGGATGGTGGTGACGACGGGTTGGGCGTTGGGCGTGCTATCCGGCGTGCTCGTGGCGCAGGCCTTCGGCAGTGCTGCTGCGCATTTGAATCCGGCCATCTCGCTGGCGAGCGCTGTCTTGAGCGGAGATTACTCGATGCTCGGGGTTTACTGGTCCGCGCAGATGCTGGGCGCGATGACGGGTGCTGTGCTGGTGGTGCTGCATTACGCGCCGCATTGGAAGTTGACGCAGGACGCAGACGCGAAACGCGGAATTTTCTGCACCAGTCCTGCAGTACGGGCAACAGGATGGAATCTGCTCAGTGAGATGCTGGGAACGGCAGTGTTGGTGTTGGTGGCAGCGTCAATCTTCTCGCATGGCGTGGCTGCGAGTGGGCCAGTTGCGGGAGTGGGGCAGTGGCTGGTGGCGTGTTTGGTTTGGGGGATTGGATTGTCGTTAGGCGGCACGACCGGGTACGCAATTAATCCGGCGAGAGATTTGGGGCCACGGTTGGTTCATTCATTGCTGCCGATTCCGGGGAAGGGCGGATCCGATTGGGGATATGCGTGGATCCCGGTTGTGGGACCGTTGCTGGGCGGGGCGCTGGTGGGTGTGTTGTTGAAGTTTGCGCATCTCTAATTTGAGCGCGTCTCAGCTATCATGCTGATATGCGGCCCTCAGTCATAGTGCTTTCCTTTAATTCCGAAGATACGTTGGGTGCGACGCTTGAGCGTGCGCGCAAGATCTCGGATGAGATCTTCGTTGTGGACTCTTTCAGCACGGATGGAAGTGTGAAGTTGGCGCGATCACTGGGCGCGACCGTGGTGGAGCATGCCTTTGAGCATTATGGGGCGCAGCGGAATTGGGCGATGGATAATTTGCCGATTACGCGCCCGTGGCAATTGCACCTGGATGCCGATGAGGTGATGGATGAGCGGCTGATCCAGGCGATTCTGGCGCTGCCCGATGAACCAACAGAGAGTGGATTTTTTCTGGCTCGGTATGTGCGCTTTTTGGGGCGCGTCTTGATGCATGGCGGGATGAGCCCTACATGGCATTTGCGATTGTTCAGGACGGGCGTAGGACGGTGCGAGGATCGCAAATACGATCAACACTACTTGCTGTTGAGCGGTCTGAGTACACAGCTGCCCGGGACAATGGTGGATGATATGCGCCTGACGCTCACGGAGTGGACGGCGCGGCACAATCGCTGGGCTGATGGCGAAGTGGCAGAACTCGGTGCGAATGAGACGGCGGGGCGGGTGGTGCCCGACGCTAGAGGTAATCCGGCGCAGAAGAAAAGATATTTGCGCGGGAAGTACAACCGGGCCCCCCTGTTTTTAAGGGCGTTTGCATTGTTTTTCTATCGCTATTTTTTGCGGTTGGGATTTTTGGATGGAACGGAAGGTTTTATTTATTGGGTGCTGCAGACGTTCTGGTTCAGATTTTTGGTGGATGCAAAAATTTGGGAGAAAAGGAATGCAGCGAGGCTTCAAGAGAAGGGTTAGATGATTTGTCTATTGCTACGCCATCGGCCCGCCTTCGCGCGATTACAAAGACTGGCCTGCCGAGCCGTAACGCGTTTCAACGCGCGAAGGCTCGAATAGATGAATTACTGTTCTTTACAGCCGCTTCTTCGCGAATGCTCTGCCAGATGCGGACTTAAGATAATGCTCAAATGCAAAAGCCATTTTTTCGTCTGAGAAGGCAATGTATGTTTTTAGTTTCCAAGGCTTGAATTTTGAGGTGTAGGGCACTTCGCCAGCATTGTGTTGGGCAAGACGGGCGCGTAAATCGTCAGTCACTCCGACATAGAAATGTTCGCCTTCGATGCTGTTCAGGATGTAGACGTATTTCATAGAAGGTAGGTGGGGGCCAAGTGAGAAGATGTTCGGCCCGCCTTCGCGCGATTGCAAAGACTGGCCTGCCGAGCCGTAGCGCGTTTCAACGCGCGAAGGCTGGTGGAGCTGAGCGGGATCGAACCGCTGGCCTCCTCGTTGCGAACGAGGCGCTCTCCCAGCTGAGCTACAGCCCCACGACTGAAGTTCATTCTACCAGTTTGTCGGCATTGAATCCAGTTGGTGCTGATCGACTTTGAAAAATCATGGCGCATCGAGTTGTAACTCGGCGCGCCATGATTTTTGTTTGCATGATAACTGGGGTTGTTGCGTTACTCGTTTGATGAAGAGGAGCAGACGGAGAAAGCCTTGAAGAAAGTTGCGACAGGGATGGTGAAGAGACCGTCGGGAGCGGGTAATGTTCCCTTGGGATCGCGAAGTGTGATCGTCTGTGCGGCGTCGTTATAGTCCATCACAGAATAAGTGTGTGTGGTGGTAAACCAGGCGGCGTCGGTGATGCCTTCAGGTAATGACGCGCGCGTGGTTGCAGTCATGGCCTGGCCGGTTTTTTGCATGGCGAGATATTTGGAGGTCATCTCCTGATTGCTGGTGGTGAAGAGGTAGCCTGAGCCCAGGAAGGCCTGCATGACGCGTTGCGGAGTGGCGGCTTCGACAGCGTTCTTTTCAACGCCAAAGATTTCGCCATCGCGCTGAACGACGAAGGAGAGTGTGTTGAAGAAGGTTTCGTCATCGAGGAGGCTGAGGAGGGTCTTATACTCGGTGGCGGAGACGTCGAGAGCTTTGAATTGAGTGGTCAAGGCTGATTTGAGGTTGGCTTTGTTAAGCTTGAGCACGCCTTCAATGATGGGAGCGCCTTCGCTCACTGTGGAGCGGACGGCGCGATCATAAGCGACGAGCAGCGGGCCTGACTCACCAAAGAGCGTGGTGGCTTCAGATTTGGTAGAGGCCGGGATGGTGCTGGAGTTCTGGAGCGCTTCGAGGATGCCGATACGAAGGGCGTGCTGCGCGTAGCCACGCATGAGCACCGCCACCCAATCACCTTCAGAGTTGTCCAGGTGATGGGCCTTGGGATAGTCAGCGTCAACGACGAGAACGTACTCCTCGGTACCATCAGGGAAATTGACTAAAAAACCACCGCCGGGATTGCGTGCGATATCTTTGCGAAGCTTGTCTGATGAGGCTTTGGCGATGGCGGCGATGGCGGCGTGGAAGTAGCTTGCAGATGCAGAGCCTTGGCGCACGGATTTGGGCGTGGCGCCGTCCTTGCCATAGAGCGCGGGGCCGGCCGGAGCTGTGGGTGTTTTTGTGCCAAAGAAGGGGTCATCTTGCGCGATGGCTGGAAGGGTAATTGCAATGGTGAGCAAAAGCGCGAGGAAAAGCTTCTTGAGCGAGCGGCAATTCAAGGAAATCAGATTTTGAATACGGGACATTGGACTTGCCTCCAAAGTTATACAACCGTTTGTTTTACAGTGCATTCCGTGCCCGGTGGAATTGTACACCCGTTAGCGTTCGCCTGATTGTTTTAAAGGTCAGGTCATATCTTGCCATATGAATGCGGGGAAATAGCTGAGGAATTTATAAGGATAGAGAAAAATGATTGAGGCTGGAATCAACGGCCAGAAATTTTTGCGATAGGGTTGTGGTTTCTTGATAGAAAATGATTTGGCAAAGGATAAGGGCGACTCACGATTGAGTCGCCCTTTTGTCGTAGGTTGAGTTGCGATTTTTTTAGAGCTGGTTCATGTTCTGGAGGAACTCAGCGTTGTTGCGTGTTTTCTCGAGACGGCTAACGAGGAGCTCCATGGCTTCAACGGGCGAGAGCGGGTTGAGCACCTTGCGGAGAACCCAGATGCGCTGGAGGTCTTCCTTGGGGATGAGGAGCTCTTCTTTACGTGTGCCGGAGCGCTGAATGTCGATGGCGGGGAAGACGCGCTTGTCGACGAGCTTGCGCTCAAGGATGATTTCCATGTTGCCGGTGCCCTTGAACTCTTCGAAGATGACTTCATCCATGCGTGAGCCGGTATCGACGAGGGCGGTGGCGATGATTGTCAAAGATCCGCCTTCTTCGATGTTGCGCGCGGCGCCGAAGAAACGTTTCGGGCGCTGCAGTGCGTTGGAATCGACACCGCCCGAGAGGACTTTGCCGGAGGGCGGGACGATTGTGTTGTAAGCGCGGGCAAGACGGGTGATGGAATCGAGGAGGATGACGACGTCGCGCTTGTGCTCGACGAGGCGCTTGGCTTTTTCGATGACCATTTCTGCGACCTGGACGTGGCGCGCGGCGGGTTCGTCGAAGGTGGAGCTGATGACTTCGCCCTTGACGCTGCGCTGCATGTCGGTAACTTCTTCTGGGCGCTCGTCGATGAGGAGAACGATGAGAACGACTTCAGGATGATTGGCTGTGACAGAATTAGCGATTGCCTGGAGAAGCATGGTTTTGCCGGTGCGAGGCGGTGCTACGATGAGGCCGCGCTGACCTTTGCCGACGGGAGTGACGAGGTCCATGACACGCCCACTGACGGCCTCGCGGACGGTTTCCATCTTGATGCGCTCTTCAGGGTAGAGCGGAGTCAGATTGTCGAAAAGAATTTTGTTGCGGGTTTCCTCAGGGGACTCGAAGTTGATGGCTTCAATTTTGACCAGCGCGAAATATTTTTCGCCTTCGTGGGGCGGGCGGACGTTGCCGCTGATGCTGTCTCCGGTTTTGAGATCGAATTTGCGAATTTGTGACGGAGACACGTAGATGTCGTCCGGGCCGGGAAGATAGTTGTAATCGGGAGAGCGAAGAAAGCCGTAGCCGTCGGGGAGAATCTCAAGGACGCCTTCTGCGTAGATGTTGCCTTCCTTCTCGCTTTGAGCCTGAAGGATTTTGAAGATGAGATCTTGTTTGCGGAGTCCGCTGGTGCCGGGAATTTCGAGAGAGCGAGCGATCTTGCTCAGCTCTGTAATGTTTTTTTCTTTTAGTTCAGAGATTGTCATTTTTACCTGCGAAGGAGAGATGTTTTTTTGAGGGGGAATGATTAGGTGGGAAACTCCGCATAAGAATTCACGAGCGGAGGTTGTGCAAGAGTGTGAACCAGATCTTGAACAGGAAGTAAGACTGAGTATTTCTGGAGTCAGTTTCTATACTACAACAGAACAGTTCAATTGTACTGCAACAGGCGAACGCTGAATGAGCAAGATTGCATCAAGCGGAATGAAGAATCTGAAACGCATAACAACGAAATCAGAATTCGCCCGGGCAGGATGAGTTGGCTGAGCTTGATAGGCTGCTCAGGTTACGCCGCACGGCGATGTTCAACTGGCGCTGAGACCACGTTCTGAACAGGAGCCGGGGCACCGGGATTGGTGGTGCGGAAGCGAACCATGACTTCGTTAGCCGTATCCTGCAGGCGGGTGTTGGGCTTGTGTAGTTTACGAGTGGCTTTGCTTGCCAGCTGACAAAGCTGGTAACGGTTGGACACGTGAGAGAGTGCCCCAAAAATCAAATCAGAACGCATAAGAAAGTTCTCCTTGGGTAGATGCCTGCCCGATCAGTACTACCTGGCACTGCCGGTGCAGTTGTTGCGTGGTACGGTGGGAGGAGGATTTTTACCCGGTCCAGCTAGCAAGCTCGTATGGACCGAAATCGCCCTCTAAGTTTTAGACGCACGAAGCCTGCGTCTAGTTCAAAAAGTTTCTCGCAAAATCTGGCGAGATGGAACAGATGTGGAGTAAGTTTCCTTCCCTGATGTGCCGGAGGGGAGCGCTGCGTGCGAAATTCCCAAAATGGGCACATGACCAACCCGCCGGTTTCTCACCGTTTTAGCGAAATCCTGATTCAGTCGGAATAAAGCGGCTGGATAAGGAGCGCTGCCAGTGGCAACTCTCAACTCCGGGTGGCAATGATTAAGTTATACCCGAATGAGTGCCGGGTCAACAGTTTTTTGGGGATTTTGGATACTTTTTTGATGCGGGTCCTAAATGCAATACATATTGTTCAAGTAATTGATATTAAATGAGTAATTATTCGATTTAATATCTCAAAAGTGTGCACTTTTGGCCACATTCCTGATCGATTGGGAGTGTGGGTATTGCTTCTATATAGATGCTGTTTGTATTCAGAGTGAGAAAGGGAGTGCTGGAATCCGGTATAAGGAGACGCGGCCAAAGCTGTGTCGTTCGTCATAGGATGCGCTGGCGAATCGGGGTAGACTGTTGCTGCATCGGGAGATGAAATTGAAGTTCCCGTGAAATGAATTGCGACGGGCCACGAATTGTTTTCAAGGAAATCGCGACTCACCAGCAGGACAAAAACGGGAAGCTCGATACGAAAGGAGTTTCCATGAAGAAGATTTTTGGATTATTTTTTGCAATTTTATTTTTTACGAATGTATGTATGGCGGCTAACGGCACAGGGAAGTTAGCGAGAACAACGGGATACTTACCCGAAGTAGCGAAGCTGCCTGCTGGATACCATCTGACACTCAGTCCACACTCTCCGGCACTGTCGCCTGATACCTTCATCACGGATGAGAATATCAGTGCGTGGAAAGTTGGCGATGATATTACGTTTATGGATCCGGACCAAGCGCATGCGTGCACAGAGCGTCCTTCGGATACAGTTTTGATCAATACGACGCGAGCGGAGTGGGTGTGCGCGGTTTCTGTTGCGCCTAAAAAAGAGTAGGCAGGAAGCTGAGACTTTGGCGAATTGCAAAGTCTAGTGTAGTTGCGGAGACGCGTCGTGGGTTGATGCTATGAGAATGAAGGTTAGTGCAAGCCCACCATCGCGCTATTAAAAAGCGCGAAGATAGGGCACACAATTCATGGATGGGTGGAGAAAAATAAACACTCAGGCTCAGTAGCTACGGTCGAGGGTGCGGTACTGGATTGCTTCGGCGAGGTGAGAGACCTGGACGGACTCTGCGGACTCGAGGTCGGCGATGGTGCGCGCGACTTTGAGGATGCGGTCATGGGCGCGGGCACTCATTCCTTGCTGGAGCATGGCGCGCTCGAGAAGGCGCTCGGCATCCGGGCCGAGTTCGCAGTAGGTGCGGACTTGGCGCGTGGACATTTGCGCGTTGGAGTAGATTTTTTCTCCGGCTTTTTTGAAGCGATCGCGCTGACGATTGCGCGCGGCCTGGACGCGGTCGCGAATTTGCGCCGAACCTTCGGCTGCTGCCCCGCCGCGGAGTTCTTTGTATTGAACAGCGGGAACTTCGATGTGAATGTCGATGCGGTCGAGGAGTGGGCCGGAGATTTTTGCGATGTAGCGTTGAATCATCGGCGGGGTGCATACGCAGTCGTGCGATTTGTCGTTGAAGTAGCCGCAGGGGCAGGGATTCATTGCGGCGGCCAGCATGAAGCGCGCGGGAAAACTCAGCGACATGGAGGCGCGTGCGATGGTGACGGTGTGATCTTCAAGTGGCTGGCGAAGGACTTCGAGAACATTGCGGGGAAACTCGGGGAGCTCATCGAGAAAGAGAAGACCGTTGTGGGCCATGGAGACTTCGCCGGGGCGGGGAATGATGCCGCCGCCGATGAGGCCCGCGTCAGAGATGGTGTGATGCGGTGAGCGGAAGGGACGCTGAGTGACGAGTCCGGCTGCGGCGTCGAGGACTCCGGCGACAGAGTGAATCTTGGTGGTCTCGAGAGCTTCTTCAAAGGTAAGCGGCGCGAGGATGGATGGGAGGCGCTTCGCGAGCATGGTTTTGCCGGAGCCGGGCGGCCCGATCATGAGAATGTTGTGCGAACCTGCAGCGGCTACTTCGAGAGCGCGCTTGGCGGTTTGCTGACCGCGGACATCGCGGAAGTCGGTGGCGAAGTGCTCCAGCTCGCCGAGAAGTTTGTCGGTGGCGATGCGATAGGGTTCGCGCTGCGGTGAGCCGAGGACGGCGGAGTTGAGGAGGTCGATGACGTCGAGGAGATTAGTGACGGGGTAGACGTTGACGCCTTCAACAACGGCGGCTTCATTGGCGTTGGCAGCGGGGAGAATGAGGTTGGGAATGCCGCGCTCGCGGGCGAGGATGGCGATGGAGAGAACACCGGGGATGGAGCGCAGTGTGCCATCGAGACCGAGTTCGCCGACCATAAGGTAGCGACTGAGATCGTCGGTTTTGAGCGCCCCGTATGCGCCGAGGATACCTACGGCGATAGGGAGATCAAAGCCGGAGCCTTCTTTTTTGATGTCGGCGGGGGCGAGGTTGATGGTGATGATCGTAGTGGGAAGAAGGTAGCCGGAGTTCTTGATGGCGGCGCGGACGCGGTCGCGGCTTTCGCGAACTGCGGCGTCGGGAAGGCCGACGGTGTGGAATTGATCCTGATCGGTGGCAGCGCCACTGTAGTCGACCTCAACTTCAATGAGATTGGCGTCTATACCGTAGACAGCTGCGCTGTGTGCTTTGTAGAGCATGATTTTCGGTTCAAGCGAGTGTATCAGAAATGAGGGTTGGGGTTCAGTGGCCTGGGATTGATATCGAGTTTCTATTGATTATGCCTAAGTTGTGGAGTGTAGATTCGTGGAGAATTAATTTTGCGCGGTGGACGCAGTATTGAAGCGAGAATAGAATTGATGCGGAGCTTCCCCTAATGACTAGCCTTTTCGACATTTACAAGATTGGTGTGGGACCCTCGAGTTCACACACGATGGGACCGATGCGCGCGTGCTGCCGGTTTGCAATGGAGTTGAACAAGAAGCTGGACAGCGTGGCACGGGTGCGCGTGGAACTGTACGGATCGCTGGCGCTGACCGGGATTGGTCACGCGGTAGATCGCGCGGTGTTGCTGGGGCTTTCAGGCATGGAGCCGCGAACGATTGATCCGGTGACAATTGGTGCGACGGTGGATGAGATTCGTTCATCAGCGAGATTGAAACTGGCCGGGCGGCATGAGATTGAGTTCAACGAAGTGAGGGATGTGGTGTTCAAGCGCGATCAGATGAATCCGCCGGGGGCGACGACGGTGCATCCGAACGGGATTCGCTTGATTGCAATGGATGCGGCGGGCGATGTGATTTGCGAGCGGACGTTTTTCTCGGTGGGCGGCGGGTTTGTTGTTGAGGATGGCGAGACGGCTGCGGGCGCAGGTGAGACGAGTTTGCGGTTGCCGCACGCATTCAACAGCGCGAGCGAGTTGCTGGATAGGGCGAAGAGAAATGGATTGCGCATTGACGAGCTGATGATGGCGAATGAGTGTGCAAGGGTGAAACAGGCGGCTGGTGGAGATGAGATGACGCGCGAGGCGCTTGAGGCCGAGGTCAGCAGGATGATTCTGGAGTTGTGGCGCGCGATGCAGCAGTGTGTGGAGTTGGGGATAGTGACACAGGGTGTGTTGCCGGGTGGATTGAATGTGAAGCGGCGCGCGCATAAGTTGGCTGAGCAGTTGAAGGCGCGGGAGAACGTGGATGCGGGAAGGCCGGTGGATCCGCTGGCGGCGCTGGATTGGTTGACGGTTTTTGCGATGGCAGTGAACGAGGAGAACGCGGCGGGTGGAAGAGTGGTGACGGCGCCGACAAATGGAGCGGCTGGCGTCGTGCCTGCGGTGGCGCACTACTACATGCGATTTATTGAGGGCGCGAATGAGGCGGGGATACTTCGATATTTTCTGGCGTCGGCGGCGATTGGAATTTTGTATAAGGAAAACGCATCGATCAGCGGCGCCGAGGTTGGTTGCCAGGGAGAAGTTGGAGTGGCGTGCTCAATGGCGGCCGGGGGATTGACTGCGGCGCTGGGTGGGACCAATGACCAGATTGAACACGCGGCGGAGATTGGAATGGAGCACAATCTGGGAATGACATGCGATCCGATTGGGGGGCTGGTGCAGATTCCTTGCATTGAGAGAAACGCGATGGGCGCGGTGAAGGCGGTGCACGCATCAAGAATTGCACTGAATGAAAGTGGAGAGCATAAAGTGTCCCTGGACCAGGTGATACGAACGATGTATTTGACGGGACTTGATATGCAATCGCGATACAAGGAGACCAGCCTCGCGGGACTGGCCTTGAATATTATTGAATGCTGAGTGGATGTTGAGTGCGCGGATATATGCATGGATACAGGATGAAATGATGATGCAGAATGTGCTGATGATTTTTTTGCATGATGCATGCGATGGATTTTGCGAAGAAAATTTATAAGTGATTGCGAGCGAAAGTTGAGTGTGAGAGTGATGCGCAGTTGAAAAATTTGAAATTGAAGATGAGAGCAGAGGGAAATTTCGAAACTGAGCTTGAAAAAATATTTTCAATTTATGCGTTTTTTTCTTGACACTTGTGTTTCATGATTCTATACATTCATCAACTGCAGTTTTTCTGAATTGCAGTCGATGTAAATCATCGAAAAGGGAGAATAGTAAAAATGGCAACGAAGAAGGCAGCTAAGAAGGCACCTGCAAAGAAGGCGGCAAAGAAGGCTCCAGCGAAGAAGGCCGCAAAGAAGGCACCAGCGAAGAAAGCCGCGAAGAAAAAGTAAGCGCGGAACTTCCAAACACAATCTAACACGCAAGGGGGAAGGCCAAGGCCTTCCCCCTTGGTGCGTTTGGGGGATTGCATTTGCGTGCAGGTGGTTTTAAGGCAGTGTTCATGCGTGCTTTTCTATGCAATGGGAGGACGGGAGCAAGGGATGGATGATGACGGTCACTGCAAGGATTTCCGAATGCGCGATAGACTCACTATGGGAGTCGGCGGAAGAAGCGAGTACGTCGAATAAGACAATGACGAGAAGACGGTGGATTGCAGAGAGATGGGATGAAGCGACGGCGGCGATCACCGGTACTCAAGCCGAACACCTCGTGCGTGTGTTGAGAGGGCAGGTTGGGATGGAGGCCGATGTGGTGGCAGGCGGACGTGTGTTTCATTCGGAGGTTGTCGCGGCTGCTCCGAATGAGGTGAGGTTCAATCTGTTAACGGAGATTGAGGCGGACCCGGCGTTGCCTGTGACGTTGGTACTCTCTGTGTTTAAATTTGATCGCATGGAGTGGGCGATTGAGAAAGCGGTAGAGCTGGGCGTGGCGGCGATTGCGCCGGTCATTGCGCGACGCAGTGAGAAACACTTGGCGCAATCAGCGGAGAAGCGCGCGGAGAGATGGAGGCGGATTGCACATGAGGCGGCACAGCAATCAAGGCGATCGGATGCGCCGGTAATTCATGCGCCGGTGGCGTTGGCTGAGTTGGTGAGGACGAAGAGCCATGCGACAAGACTGGTGTTGGCGGAGCAGGAAAGAACGACAACTCTGCGCGCGGCGATGATGGAGGCGATTAATGTCGCGGGGAATGAGATGCCGCTGATTGAACTTGCGATTGGCCCCGAAGGTGGATGGGCTCCTGAAGAGGAAGCGCTCTTTGATGCGAATGGTTGGATGGCGGTGAGTTTGGGACCAAGGATATTGAGAGCGGAGACAGCGGCGATTGCAGCATTGTCTGTGGTGGCGTCGCTGTTGGAATAGTGATTCTATTGGAATCGAATCATTAATAAAAACTTGTCAGGTCATCTTCGTTGCTATCCCACCCTTTCCCCGGAAAGCAGCGGAATGGGTGGGGTATAGCGGCATTGTTGTAGAACAAAATAAAAATTAAGCGGTGGGAAGAGCTGCGATGACTGCGTCGGCGAACTCGGTAGTGCCGGAGTGGCCGCCTACGTCGCGGGTGAGGTGCTTGCGCTCGCCATAGACGGTTTCGATGGCGGTTTGAACGCGGTCAGCAGCGGCTTGCTCGTCGATGTGACGCAGCATGAGGACGGCTGATTGGAGAAGCGCCGTGGGGTTGGCAACGTCTTTGCCTGCGATGTCGGGCGCGGAGCCATGCACGGCTTCGAAGATGGCGCACTCTAGGCCGATGTTGGCGCCGGGGACGAGGCCGAGACCACCGACTAATCCGGCGCAAAGATCGCTGATGATGTCGCCGTAGAGATTTTCAAGCAGCAGCGTGTCGTACTGCCAGGGATTCATGACGAGTTGCATGCAGGTGTTGTCGATGATGTGCTCGGCGTAGAGGATTTCAGGAAAACCTTCAGAGACGCGGCGCGCGCACTCAAGGAAGAGGCCATCCGAGAGCTTCATGATGTTGGCTTTATGGATTGAGTGGATTTTTTTGCGGTCATGTTTGCGCGCGTACTCAAAGGCGAACTTGGCGATGCGCGTCGAGCCCTTTTCGGTGATGATCTTGATGGCTTCAACGACTCCGGGAACGACTTCATGCTCGATGCCTACATATTCGCCTTCAGTATTTTCACGGACGATGATGAGATCGATATTAGGGAATTTGGTTTCGAGTCCGGGAAGATTCTTGATGGGGCGAAAGTTTGCGAAGAGGTCGAATTTTTTGCGGAGGGTGACGTTGATACTTTTGAAGCCTCCGCCGATGGGCGTTCCGACGGGTCCTTTGAGGGCGATGCGATTGCGCTCGATGGATGCGTAGAGATCCTGCGGAATGTACTCCCCGTGAATCTCGAAGGCTTCGGCGCCGGCGGCGAAGCGCTCCCACTCGAATTTGACGCCGGTGGCTTCAAGGATGCGGACAACTGCGCGCGTGACCTCAGGGCCAATGCCATCGCCGGGGATGAGGGTGATGCGGTGGGATTTTTGTTCAGTCATGATTTTTTTCCTTTGCCGTGATGTGCGAGAAGAGCTTCGAGGGCGGCTTTGAACTCGAGTTCGTCTTTGAAGTCCAGGTAGACGGATGCGAAGCGGATGTAGGCGACGGTGTCGAGTGTTTTGAGGTGGTCCATAATAAGCTCGCCGAGTTCGATGGTGGTGCGTTCGCGCTCAGGTGAGTCCATTAGGAAGCTTTCACATGCGTCGACGATGGCTTCAAGACGCGCGGCGGAGATGGGACGTTTTTCGCAGGCGCGCAGGAGGCCGTTGAGAATTTTCTGGCGCTCGAAGCGTTCGCGACGGCCATCTTTTTTGACGACCATGTAGGGAATTTCGTCGATGCGCTCGTAGGTGGTGAAGCGGCGGTTGCACTGCTCGCACTCGCGCCGACGCCGAATGGAGTCGGCCTCTTTGCTTTCACGAGAGTCAACGACGCGATCTTGAGCGAAACCGCAGAAAGGACACTTCATACAGTATTGATTTTAGTCGATTTGGCGCGAGATTGATGTTTAGATGCGGGGATGTGTGCAGAGGTGTTCCATTTGGAAACGATTTTTGCTGAGCAGGCCGGAGCTAATCGAAGAGGGTGCGCTTGCGTGGGGTGATGGGTTCGATGAGGGTGGGGTCGTTGTTGCGGACGTTTCCGACGCGGTCGCTGACTGGCCAGGCGAGCATTTGTGTGGCATCGAAGGGGCGCAGGAGTTGGAGGGGTGGTTCTTTTGATTGCAGCCATGCGTCGTTGTCGGTGGGAGAGAGGATGACGGGCATGCGGTCGTGGATGGGCGCCATGAGTGCGTTGGCGGAGGTAGTGAGGATTGAGAATGTGTCGAGTATGGAGCCGTCTTGATCGTGCCAGCGATCCCAGAGTCCGGGGAACGCGAAAGGCTGGCGTGAGTTGAGTGCAATGACGAATGGTTGTCGGTCTTTGGTGGTGATTTTTTGCCATTCGTAGAAGGCGTCGGCGGGGATGAGGCAGCGGCGTTCTTTTAAGGATTGGCGGAAGACGGGCTTGGTGTCGATATCTTCGCTGCGGGCGTTGAAGGTTTTTAGGCCTATCTTGCTGTCTTTGGCCCAGGAGGGGATTAGACCCCAGCGGCTGGGTGCGAGTTCTCGTTTGTGGGTTCTTGGGTTGAGGCGAATGATGGGCTGTGTGGATTGAGGAGTGATGTTGAAGCTGGGCGCTGTCCACGGGTAAGGCGTGTAGGAGACGCCGAAGTAAGAGGCGAGGAGTTCATCAGTGGAGGAGCGAACGTAACGGCCGCACATAAGGGAATGGTAGTTCAAGGAAACGAAATCGGGCCAGATTTATTTGAGTTCCGAAGTGGTTTCAATGCGGCCGCGCATTTTGATTCGATGGCGGATCCAGTATGAGAGGCAGAGCCACGGGACGAAGGGTATGAACGACTCCAGAATGCTCAGCGTGAAGGAGTGGGTAAAGCGATGGGGGTCGTCCTGCGTGGAGAGAATGGCGTCCGAAGTAATGACGACCAGGTAGAGGGCAATGAGGATGATACGAACCCACTTGCCGAAGTGGAAGATCCACTCGATAGCGAGAAGGCAAAGGACAGTGATGAGTGTGACGAGGAAGATGGTCATTTTCAGTAACAATATACATCCGATGATTTTGGTCGATCCAGTAGATTTGAGTTACGGTGACAGAAAATGAGTGTGATTGATGCACTTGCGTGCGGTTGGTGGCGTTGATAGGCTGGATAGTTTGTTGACGGCGGTGAGGGCGCTTCAATAGTCTGGCGCGGGTGCTGCTCGACGAGGAAAGAAGCTATGAACGGGACCAGTAACGATGCCATCCAGATGTCACTGCCTGAGAATGCCTACAAGCCGCTAAATGCGGGCGAAGTTTACCAACCGATAATTCCAACTGAAACGAAGATTCCTGAGCTTACAGCGCGCTCAATTTTTTGGGGCTTGCTGCTTTGCGTAGTCTTCTCGGTTGCGTCGGCATACTCTGCGCTGAAGGTAGGGCAGGGAATGGAGGCGGCGATTCCGATCTCGATACTGGCGATCGGGTTGGCGCGGGTGTTCAAGCGGCGGTCGACGTTGCTGGAGAACGTGATTATTACCGGAACGGGAGGAGCGTCAGGCAGTGTAGTGGCGGGGGCGGTGTTTACGCTGCCGACGCTCTACGCGCTTCATCTTGATCCGCGCCCGGTGCAAACGATTTTTATTTGTTTGGCGGGCGGATGCCTGGGAATTCTGTTTCTAATTCCCTTGCGGCGTTATTTTGTGCGGGATATGCATGGGCTCTATCCATTCCCTGAAGCGACGGCAATCACTGAAGTGCTGGTGACGGGAGAGAAGGGCGGCACGCAGGCGAAGTTGCTGCTGCAGGCTACGGGCATTGCCGCGCTGTACGACTTTCTGACGACGACCTTCCACCTGTGGAAGGAGTATTTGAATTTTCAGTTTGTGCCGGTGATGCGTACGCTGATGGACCGCGGACGAATGGTCTTCAACCTGGACGCCGAGGGCTTCATCCTGGGCTTGGGGTACGTGATGGGGCTCAGGAGCGCGCTGATGTTTTGCGCGGGCGGCATTATGGCCAATTTTGTGCTGACGCCGCTGATCTGGTTTATCGGCAGCCATGTATCGATGCCGGTGTATCCAGGTACGATGCTGATATCAGATATGACGGCGACGGATATTTATCGCAACTACGTGCGATTTATAGGGGTAGGCGCGATCACGACGGCGGGAATTTTGGGCGTGCTGAAGTCACTGAAAGTGATTGCGGGAGCGTTTTCAATTGCGTTCAAGGCGTTTCATGGCGTGAGTGTGCAGAGTGAGCGTTCGGATCGCGATGTGCCGATACTTGGAATTTTGCTTGGCGTGGTGACGGCGAGTTTGTGCGTTGCCGTGTTTTATACACAGCTGGGTGCGGGATGGACAGCGGTGTTGGCGGGGCTGGTGCTGACGCTGGTTTTCTCGTTCTTCTTTACGTCGGTGGCGGCAAATGCGATTGCGACGACGGCAAACAATCCCGCGTCGGGGATGACGATGCTGACGGTGATTGTCTCGTCGATGGTGCTGCTGAAGTTCGGATTGTCGGGGACGACGGGGATGTTTTTTGTGACGGCTCTGGCCGGGATGGTTTGCACGGCGCTGTGCGCGTCGGGTCAGTTCATAACGGATTTGAAGATTGGGTATTGGCTTGGATCGACGCCGGCGGCGCAGCAAAGGGCAAAGTTCCTTGGCGTGGCAGTAGCGGCGATTACTGCGGGACTGACGATTATTCTGCTGGCACACACTTATCAATTTGGCGAGGCCGCAACGGGTGATATGCGGCAGGTGCTGCCGGCACCGCAGGCTTCGATTATCAAGGCGCTGGTGGTGGCTTTCATGAGCCGTCAGCCGGTGGCTTATCTGTTATTTGGAATTGGTGCGGCGATTACGCTGATCATGGAGATGCTGGGCAAGTCGTCGCTGGTCTTCGCACTGGGAATTTACTTGCCGCTGGGATTGACGACGCCGATTCTGGCAGGCGGATTCCTCTCGCACCTGGTGAATCGCAAGGCGGAGAAGACGGGCGGCGAACGGGGCAGCTTGATCAGGGAACGGGGCGTGATTTTGGCTTCGGGATTGATGGCTGGTGGTGCGCTGGGCGGTGTCTTTGGTGCAGGGCTTAGACTGTTCCCGTGGTACCGCGAGGATCTGGTGCAGACGCCATTCTATGGGAATGAGATGGTGTCGCAGATGATTTCGGCAGCGCTGTTTGTGGGCTTGTGTGTGTATGTGTGGATTTGGGCGCAAAAGCGCGAAAAGGAGCAGTGATGGACGCAATTGGAATGTATTTAGCGGATGCGGTGCTGGGGATTGATACGTTGTGGGGCGGTGATGTGATGTGCGCCTCGGGAACGGGAAGGTTTATTGCGGACTCCTGGTTCTCTGATGAAGCGTTGCCGCTTGCGTACACGCATCCGGCGGCGAAGAAAGTAAGAGAGTCGGGCGGAGTTGCTTCAAAGGGATTAGATCGCGAAGCAGTGGATGAGTATTTGCGCGCAGTGAATTTGCCTGCTGCGATTGAAGGCATGCGCAGCGAGGCGAAGAAGATTGGCGGGACGCGTGGAAGTTATTTGAATGGCCTGGCTCAGTGCATGGAGGCGATGTGGGATCTGGCGATGGAGGTGTTAGGGAAGGGCGATGCGGTGCCGTATGAGCGGTCAGTGGAGGCGTCGACGGGCAAGAAGCCGGAGCCATCAAAGCCGGAGAAGAAGCGATTGCTGGTTGCGGAGTTGCTGGGGAGGGCTGGATATTCGACGACAAGTGAAGGCGGTTTACTTTCAGCGGTGGACGCGTGGCGCAAGGAGCGCGTAATTCCGATGGCGAGCGTGCGTGGTTTGGGCGCGGCGGTGATTGCGTACTTTGACAATCTTAGCGCGAAGAATCTGATTCCGTGGTTGCCGAAGGAGTTTGCGCGTGTTCCAAGAGCGAATATTGATTTTCTGCCGATTCGGGATGCATGGTTCTCGGGATCGATGAACTATATTGGCCGCGCCAGGAATGCCGATGGAAGCCCACAGTATGAGGCAAGCTATGAGATTAACGCTTCGCTGCAGATTACATATCCTGAGTTTGAGCAGTTGGTGAGCCACGAGGTGGTGCCGGGACATGTGACGACATTTGCTTACCTGCAGGATTTGTATGTGCGTGGGTTGGCGGGATTTGAAGCAACGGTGCTGACGATGAACACACGCGCGGCGACATTGTTTGAAGGGATTGCGAATAACGCTATTCTGATTGCGCATGGAGTGACGGAAGTGGAGCAACTGCCGGATGAGGATTTGCAGATTGGTGTGCTGCTGGCGTTGTTGCAGGATGATGCGAAGAATCAGTCGTCGTATTTGACTTGGGGCGAGAAGAGAGAGCAGAAGGATGTTGCGACGGCGCTGCGCAGAGATTTTCTGGTGACTGAGGAGCGCGCGGATAAGCTCTCTGGCGCGTGGGGAAGGCATCCGCTGCTGGGACGCATGTATCTGCCGGCGTACAGGGCGGGGACGGATAAGGTGGCTGAACTCAGGCGCAAGTGGCCAGCGGAGAAAGTGATGCCGGCGATTTTTGGAGCGAATGGGCTGGTGGATATTATTACGATTGATGAGGTGCTGAAAGGCTGAGCACTGAAATGCAGGTGAGGAACGAGCAATAATAACTGAGGAGTGGGAAAGCGAGAGGGACAAGGTATGACGCAGGGAACACGCAGAGGATTTTTGAAGTCGGCTTCAGTTGCAGTGGCGGGTATGGCGTTAACAAGAGACATTCCAGCTTGGGCAGATTCGACGTCAGTGCCGGGAGCAGTGCAGGTTTGGGGGACGTACCGCGAGAAGCGTCATGCGCAGGGAGAATCGTTGAAGTGGAAGCCGGCGAGTGAGGTTGCGGCCAACGCAATTGTGATTGACGCAGGCGCTGCACGGCAGGAGATGCTGGGCTTTGGCGCGGCGATGACAGATGCGACGTGCTATGTGCTGAGCCAGATTCATGAGGAGCAGCGTGCGGCACTGATGCATGAGTTTTTTGCGCCGGAGGAGATGGCGCTCAATGTTTGCAGAACGTGCATCGGGTCGAGCGACTACTCGCGGACGGTTTACAGCTTTGACGAGAGCGAACAGCCGGATCCGGAGTTGAAGAAGTTTTCAATTGATCATGACAAGGCTTACATACTTCCAATGCTTCGCGAGGCTCGCAAACAGAACCCTGAGCTGTTTCTTTTTTCATCGCCGTGGAGTCCGCCGGGATGGATGAAGTCGAATGGGTCGATGCTGGGTGGTGCGATGCAGCCTAAGAGCTTTAGACCGTATGCGAAGTACTTTTTGAAGTTTCTGGAAGGGTACAAGGCTGAGGGTGTTGCGATTAATGCCGTCACGATTCAGAACGAATTGGATACGGAACAGGATGGGCGGATGCCTGCATGCCTTTGGGCGCAGGAACACGAGATGATGTTTGTGGCGATGCACCTGGGGCCGGTGCTCCGCAAGGCTGGAATGGATACGAAGATCTGGATACTGGATCACAACTACAATTTGTGGGGACGCGTGATTGACGAGTTGAGCTTCCCGCCGATGAGCGCGTATGTGGACGGTGTTGCCTGGCATGGATACGTGGGCGAGGCGACAGCAATGACGCGCGTGCATGAGGCCTTCCCGAAGATAGGCGCGCACTGGACCGAGGGCGGTGCGGATTACACGCAACCGGATTACCTGACGAATTGGACCGAAGGCGCTGAGACTTTCAACGGGATTGTGAACAACTGGGCGCAGTCGATTACGTGCTGGAACCTGGCGCTTGACGAGGTGGGCAAGCCGAATGTGGGGCCGTTCCCTTGCGGTGGAATTGTGAGCGTTGAAAATGGCACACAGAAGGTGACGCGCACTGGCTTGTATTGGTCGCTGGCGCATTTCTCGCGGCACGTGAAGCGTGGGGCGCGGCTGATCGCAACAAATGGAATTGGTGGAGGAGATTTTGAGCATTTGGGTGCGCTTACGCCGATTCAAGGCCTGCCCAGTTCAGATATCGTTGACGGAAAGATGAGAACCGGTGTGACTCATGCCGGTTTTCGGAATCCGGATGGAAGCTTTGTTATGGTGCTGACGAACAGCAGCGCAGCGACGAAAAGGATTCAGTTGCTGATGGGTGGAAATAGTTTGGAAGTAGAGCTTCCGGCTGATTCAGTGCATACGCTTAAATGGAGTTAGCATTGCTTGTAGCAGCCGCGCCTTCGGCGGATACTCAAAGAGAGAGCCCATTCTCAAGCTAACGAGAATGGGCTCTCTCTATTGATTTTGTGTGAGAGACCGGAATTAATTTTTTGGTGTTGCGTCAGTTTTTGGATTGGCGGTATCAGGTTGCGCTGGTGTTGCAGGCGCGGCGACCGAAGTTGTAGCAGGAGTCGCGGAAGGTGCAGCGGGTGTAGTTTGCGGCACGGCATCGGCCGGTTTGCCGCCGGCTTTCTGGCGTTTTTCCGCAGCCTTCTGTAGCTCCTCATCCTTTTTCTGTTTTTCAGCAGCGGCTTCAGCGTCGGTTACGTAACGGAAGATCTGCAAACGTCCCGGGTATTGCTCGGTTGTGTAGACATGGTTCTGCTTGTCAATTGTGACGCCAACCAGGGCTTTGAACTGGCCGGGCAATTCACCGTGGCCCAAGCCGATATAAGTGAGCAACTGTCCATCGCGATTGAAGACCTGAAGGCGGTCTTCGACTTCATCGGCGACCCAGATGTGTCCATCGCTATCGATAGCGATTCCTTTAGGTCGAGCGAAGTAGCCGGGCCCATCGCCATGTTTTCCAAAGAGGCTGACAAAATTTCCGTCGGCATCGAAGATTTCGACGCGGTTGTTGAGCGTGTCTGTGACGTAGACGTCCCCATCGCCATCGACTGCTACACCCTGAGGCGCACCGAAGTCGCCTGGTGTGGTGAGGAAGTGATTTTTGCCGCCTGTGCCGATGCGACGCAGGAGCTTGTACGTGTCAGCATCGTAGACGATTACCTGGTCCTGCTGTGTATCAACAACGTAGAGGAATCGGTTTGACGTATCGAGGGCGATGCCGACGGGGTCTTGAAGTCCCTCATTGACCTGAGCTTCCAGTTCGTGTTTTGGATTGAAGACGAGTACGCGATGCATTTTTCCGTCGGCGACGAAGAGTCGGTCGTCGTCGTCGATACAGATACCGTTAATCCACCCGAAGTGTGCCTGGTAGCCGTTTGCGATCATGGTCGTATCGCGTGTTACGGGGTTAAAGATGAAGATGCCGCCGACTTTTTGATCTGAGACGTAGATGAGCCCCTTGGAATCGACAGCGATGCCCCAAGGCCCGATGAGTTGGAATGGGAAAGTTTTAGGATTGAATTTCTCGCTCTGACTCTGTTCGCCGGCAAGTCTGTCCATCCATGTGGCCTTGGCTTTTGTTTTGGGAGATTCGGTGTAGTCGATCTTGGCGCCGGCAAAATAATCCAGCCAATGAATACGCCCGATGCTGGGTGGGCTTGGCCAGACGAGCTTGGTTGGATCAAAGGGGAATTTGCGCGGACCGGTGACACTGGCAGTCGCCGGCGCTTTTTTCTTTTTCTTGTCGGCATGTGCGCTGAACGGAAGGGCCAGAACCAAGGCGAACAGAAGCAAGAGAGTAAATGGCTTGCGGTTGGAGTTCGAATTGAAGAGGCAGCGAAACATCTTGATCTCCATTTATTTTTCCGGGGAAACAGTATCCATCATGTTCATTCTGTTTTTGTGGCAGTTGTCGCAGAATGCCATGTTGTTGGTTTGATCCTTGATGAGTAAATCAGGGGCAGCGGAAGCGTGCGGCTGATGGCAACTGAGGCAACTGAGCTGAATTTTTACCTTTGACTGGTTGGCGGGGTCCATGACATCCGAGACAGGGTGTCCTTCAACCGGGTGGCCAAGTCCAAAGCGCAGCGGCAGGATGGGAACTTTGTTCTTCTTGTAGTAATCGTCTGGGAGTTTGACTGTTCCGTTGAAGATGGTAACAAGGTTTGCATCAGTGACCGGTTGCGCGGAGGAATCAGGACCGTGGCACTCGAGGCAGAGAGCATTTCCCTTGGCGCGCAGGAGGTGGTCGATATCGCCGCCATGCGGAGTGTGGCAAGTGGCACAACCCTGAGTGAAGGCAGGCTGATGGTGTACGGCCTTCTTTTCCAGGTCGCCGATGTCAGTGTGACAGCCGAGGCAGATACTCACGGAATCAGTTTTTGGGAGACCGGGCTGGTTGCTGGCGTGCGGGCTGTGGCAATCAGTGCAATCACCTGCTGCGCCGGGATGCGGTACCTTGGCGGTCTCAATGAGCTTGGCTTTATCGTCGTGGCATGTGACGCAGACTGTCTTGGCGTCAGTTTGGGTGAGAACGATCTTGCCGTCCTTTGCCGGAGCATGACAGAGATCGCAGCTCTTGGATTCGAAGGGCGGGTGCATGAACTTGACCATCAATTTGGGAACTGCGGATTGATGGGGATCGTGGCATTCGAGACAGTTGGCCGTGGCGAAGGGTTGATTCTGATGCGCCTTCTGCAGGTCAGCGTCCTTGGGGTCATGACAATCAACACAGAGCGCAGGAGCTGGCTTGGTGAGGTGATATTTGTTTTCGATGGTAGGCTCAACGCCAGTTTTGTGTGTAGTGTGGCATGTATCGCAGCCCATATCAAGCGCGGCGTGACGGCTGCCTTTCTCAGGGACATTCATGCCAGTCTTATGGCAGGTGAGGCAAAGGTTTTCTTTTTCGCCACCAGACTCGGGCTTGAGTAGCTGATTCTTGTTGTCGCTCTGGTGGGGGCTGTGGCAGGTGAGGCAATCGCGCACTGCGGGAGGATGGATCGTGCCCTTGATGTTGGCCGGCTTTTTGTCGTCGTGGCAGGTGAAGCAAAGACTAGCGGGCGTTGCAGTGATGAGTTTGACGCGGGTGATGTCTTTATTGACTCGCACCTCGTGGCAAGTCAAACAACCCATCGACATGGCGGAGTGAACGTGCTTGCCTTTGGCTTTATCGTCATGACACTCGGCGCACTTGGCAGCGTCAGCATTCTTATCGAGGGGAACGGGATGCAGCGTAGAGGAAGCTGCAGCGGTACGCGTGGCCATGAACGCGACGCAGACGAAGGCTATCCAAAGGTAGTGTGCCAGCTTGTTGCTGGTGGTTTTTGGATTGATTGTGCTGACATCGACATTATGAGGGAGAAATCTCATTAGACCTCCAATGGATAGTCCATGCACGAAGGTCGCCAAGAGTACGGTGGTGGCAGCAGGTTTCATTTTTAGCATAACCATTTGATACAAAAGGATTTGACAAGCATATTTGATCTGCCACCTGCATCTGTGGCAGTTACAGGGATTAGTGAATGAGCATTCTGCCGCAGCGGACTCGTCAAATGCCCCAGGAGAGTTGCGGATTCATGCAGTTAGCAAAGTCAATGTTGCCGAACTGAGCTAATGGATGTAAACGGAGCCACTAGAACCAAATCAAGGATATAGGAAGGTAATGTGATGAGCGATGTGAGTACGGTCACTGCTAAACATATATATGTGATGTTGTGTGAAATTCCCTGTTAAGTGGATTAAATTGCGTGATATAGCCCATAATAAGTCGATGAAAGGGATATCATTTAATGGCTAAGTGGTTTTTTATCTAAGATTTATGTATGAAATTCAAGATGGAGAGCAACTTGCATATCGATTAATGGAGTGGTGTGTTAAATAGGTTGATAACCTGCTTGAGCACATCACGGCAAGAGCAGCCAGACTAGCGGGGGAGTTAAGAGTGGAAAAAGTCCGTGTGAAATGGCAACTCAAAGCATTATTGCCTGTCGTGCTGGTTTTGCTGGGTGGGCTTTTGCTATTTACGGCAGCAACGGTGTCGTACAGGAATACGGAACGGAACACGATACTGATGTTAGCTGGCGCAGGAGCGATAGCAATCTGTGCAGTTTCACTTGTCGTACTTGCTTATTTGATTCAACGCCCCATGGTCGAATTGCAGGAAAAGGTTGCATTAATCAGTGAAGGCGATCTGAATGTAGCGGTGAGTTTCTCCGAGCGAAATGATGAGATCGGGGACTTGGGCCGCAACTTCAATCATATGATGCAACAGTTACGTGAAAGTCGTAAGGAGATAGAGACCATGCATCGCACACAAATGTCACGAGCAGAGCATCTGGCGACGCTTGGTGAGTTGGCTACAGGGTTGGCGCACGAAATACGGAATCCGCTGGCGGGAATCGCGGGAGTGATTGAAATCATTGGGCGTGATTTGCCGGCGACGAGTCCGGCGTGTGGGATGGTGAAAGATGTCAGGCTGGAGATCAACCAGATCAACCGGATATTGACGGATTTGCTGGAGACAGCGCGACCGCATCCACCCATGATGATGCGGAGTAATTTGAATACAACGGTGGAGCACGCAGTGATGCTTGCCCGGCAGCAGGTGCTTTCGAAACCGATCAAGATTGAGCTGCACCAGGCACCTCAGTTGCCCGAGGTAGAGCATGACAGCGACCAGATACACCAGGTGATTTTGAATCTGCTGCTGAATGCGGTTCAGGCGATTGACGGTGATGGAACTGTTCGGGTTGAGATTAGTTCACGAGGGGATTGCGCGACGATTGTAGTGAGCGATACCGGAAAAGGAATTCCGGAGCAACAATTGCAACAAATTTTCCGTCCTTTCTTCACAACCAAGGGCAACGGCACAGGATTGGGGCTTTCACTGGCACGTCGCATTGTGGAGGAACACCATGGCCGGATCCATGTGAAGAGTGTTGTAGGGAAGGGTACGCAGTTTGAAGTCTTACTTCCCTTTAATGCTCCTGTCGCACATGGAGAAAGTTCTTAGGGTTGGATTTTTGCAAAGGTTTTGCTTATATATATAGGACAGGAAAAGAGATAGAGCATGCCATTCGGAATCAAGAATGGTAATACGCGAGGGGAGATTGAAATCGTGTGATCCGCGACATACGCGGAAGTGTTCCTCTGCGTGTTAAATTAAAAGCCGATGCCAGCCGAAAAAATCATGATCGTCGATGATGAGCGCCTTGTGCGCTGGTCGCTGCGCCAGAAGTGCGAAGAGTGGGGTTATCAAGTGGTTGAAGCTGATGCCGGGGAGGCTGCGCTTCAACTGGCGAAGAAGGAAAACCCTGATCTGGCGCTGCTCGATGTTCGCATGCCTGATATGACCGGCATCGAGCTACTTGATCAGCTAAAGAAGAGCGTCACAGCGCGCGCAGTAATCATGATAACTGCAGATCCGCAGCTGGATGATGTGAAGGCTGCGCTCAAACTCGGAGCTTATGATTTTGTGGGCAAGCCTATCGATTTTGACGAGCTGCACATTGCAATCAAGAATGCGCTTGAAGCAACCAACCTTCGCAATGAAGTACAGGCGCTGCGCGGCGAGGTGCGGCACGGAGTTGGATATGACAGCGTGGTGAGCGTTTCGCCGAAGATGACTGAGTTGATGAACTTCGTGAAGAAGGTGGCTTCGAGCGAAGCGAATACGATTTTGATCCAGGGCGAGAGCGGAACTGGCAAGGATCTCATAGCCAAAGCGATACATTATGAGAGCACGCGCGCCTCAATGCCTTTTGTGGCGATCAACTGCTCAGCGATTCCAGAGACATTGATGGAAGCGGAACTTTTTGGTCATGAAAAGGGAGCTTTCACCGACGCCAAGCAGATGAAGAAGGGATTGTTTGAAGCGGCTGATGGCGGAACGCTGTTTTTGGATGAGATTGGCGAGTTGTCGCCGTTGCTGCAAGCGAAATTGCTGCGCGTGCTGGAAGACCAGGTGATACGGCGCGTGGGTGGCATCCGCGATATTCAGGTGGATGTGCGGGTGATTGCGGCATCGAATCGCGATTTGGAAAAGGCCGTGCGCGAGGGTCAGTTCAGGCAGGATTTATATTATAGACTTGCGATCATCGCAATCTTCATTCCGCCGCTACGCGAGCGCAAGGGAGATATTCTTCCGCTGGTAGAGTTTTTTATTACGCGCTACAACCGTCGGTTCAAGAAGTCAGTGCGAGGAATAACAGATGAGACGCGGAATCTATTGATGAGCCATAATTGGCCGGGCAATGTGCGCGAACTCAAGAACTCGATTGAGCGGGGGATGATTCTGGAGGATGAACCGTTCCTGCGTCCGGAGTATTTGCCCTTTTCAGTAGGCGAATCTGGCGGGCGAACACTCTTTGAGCGGACATCTCCAGCGGTTGGAGGGAAAGTTTTACCAAATGGGCGAACGCTGCCGCGGCTTTACATTCCCGACGGCGGAACGTCGCTTGAGGAGATGGAGCATTGGATGGTTGAACTGGCGATGAACCAATCGAATGGGAACCAAACGAACGCGGCGAAGTTGCTTGATATCAGCCGTGATGCATTACGGTACAAGTTAAAGAAATTCGGATTGTCGCGTGGCGATGATGACGGCCAGGCTAATGGGTCAGAAGAGTAGATTAGAGTCGCGACCCACTAAATGTTGCCAGTCATGTACGGATCGGCGAGTATGGTTCTGACATTGCTGGTTAGTGATTACAGGAACTGCCTTCTAGACCGTGGGTTTCAATCTGTGAATCGGTTGCTCAACCCAAGAACTCAGCAGCAACAAGAAGGAGTGCTTCAACCATGGAAATGTTGAGGCACTCCTTTTTTGAATAGATTGAAATTACTTTTTGAGTACTGGGCCCTTGCGGCGATTCAACGGTGTGACGGTGCCATTGGAGTTGTGCGCGACTTGATGGCAGACTAGCACACAGGTGTTGTTGGTGTGGGTATAGGAGATGGGGCCAGAGTTTGGAGCCACGACATTGACGTCAAAATTGACCAGGCGCTCACCGGTGATGGTGCCGCCTATAGCTCCCATCCCGTGAGCCGTATGGCAGGTGGAGCAGGTAAATCCATCAGTGCCGACGTGGTTAATATGTCCGCTCCAACTTGCGCCAGTGACAATAATATTCGTCAGGTTATGGCACTTTCCGCAGAGGGCGTAAGGGCCATTGACGCTCAGATCAGGAGATTGATAGGGATTGGTAATCAGTTGACCGGGCGAGGTTGTCTGGCTGAATTCATAACGACGCTCGAGAATGTGCGTCCACTTAGAGCCGTGGGGTCCATTTGTACCTGTGCCACCGAATTCACGATTATCGTCACTGTTGTGGCAATCAGAACAGAGAATTTGGTTTCCCATGGTACGGCCTTGAGTAGTGCCATCAATGTTCCACATGTTGCTGAGCAGGCTGGGCTGCAGGAAGTTGCTGTTACTGATGTGCGTGACGGGATGGCTCGATGTAGAGCCGATGGCAAATTGCAGAATCACATTCAGCGGGTCACTGGCCGAGACTGCGCGCACGGGTGCGTATCCATAGATGGGCAGGATCTGTTTGCCGGTGCTTGAACCGTGGCAGCGGAAGCAATTTTCATATTGATTGATGGCGGGATTCAGAATGGTGGTTCCATCGGTCGCGCTGATGCCGGCGATGTCTTTTTGCGAGATGCGCTCGAGGGGCGGTGGAATAAATGTTGTGACCATCTCAGAAGCATGGCTGCTGTGGCAATCTACGCAAGTGGCATGGCGGTTATTGTTGAGCAGTGTGGTTTCAGCGGCATCATGTGGATTGGTCGTGTTGGGTAATGGGTGCCCTACTTTGGGAGTTTGGTACTCTGCAAAGACATTTGCATACGCAGGCATGGGTGAGACGTTTGAGCCGTTATGGCAGGCGATACAATCCTGTTCATTCTGCCCGCGCAAAATGCGAGCCGGCCCGTTAGCGTTGTGCGGTGTGTGGCAGGAAATGCATGCCGCTGTTGCCACGGTTGTATAACTGCCGAGCTGTGCAGCTGAGGAGATCTGGCTTTGGTTGAGAGCATGTGCGCTCGTGGCCCAATCGACGAGTGGGTTGACCTGAGCACTGATGGTTCTGGTTGGATCATGGCATGCCAGGCACATTTGTCCGCTGGCACTGTTTTTCACAAGGAAATTCTGCGAGATCAGATCCTTTGCTTGCACATGTGGATTGTGGCAGGATGTGCACTCAACGTTACCGTAGACTAGGTGGACTGCACCGGTGGGGTCAAGAGTTTTACCGCTTGAAACGATTGTGGACGCCATGTCGATGTTGTCTTTCAATGGCTTCTGCATACTGAATGGGTGGGAAGAGGCGAGATTACTGCCGAAGATATCCCATGAATACATTGAACCGGTAGTCGTGATTTTGCCATAAGCAACGGTGGTTCCAACGGCAACAGTGCCGTCATGGCAACTGAGGCATTGATTGCTGGAGTAGCCGAGGAGAGGTTGCCCGCCAGTGTTTTTTTCAGTGGTGCTGGTATAGAGGGTGTAGTTTTGCGTGGTGAGCTTTTGATTCCACAATCCGATGTTGCTTGCAGAGTGAGGCGCATGACAATAGATGCAGGCATCAGGCCGTGCGCCTTTGATAGGCGACTTGGTTCCCGGACCCAGAGCATGCATTCCCAGCGCGTCGAATGAGACTTGAGCCTGAAGCAAACTTGTAGTGAATAGAATTGCGATCGCGGCCAGAAATAATTTGAGCTTCACTTTTTTTCCTCCATGGCCGGCTTTTTCAGGCCCACATAATGAAAAACCTGGACGCGCTGATTGAAAGAATCCACAACATAAACGCGGTCAGCAGGATCGATGAATAGTCCTGAAGGCGCCTGGAACTCGCCGACTTGAGTCCCCTTGGTTCCGAAGGTATAGAGCAAATCGCCCTTTTGGTTAAAGACCTGCACCATTCCCCACAATGAATCAACTTCATAGATATCACCTTCAGAGTCCACGCTGACGGCTTTGGGCCGGAATAAGGCGCCGGTGCTGTCGCCGATTTTTCCAATGGAGTACTTGAAAGTACCGGCGTGGTCAAAGACCTGAATGCGGAAGTTCATGGCATCGACGACCAGGAGATCAGGGCCATTGATGCGGAGTTCGGTGGGTAGGCTGAAATCGCCGTCGTCTGTGCCCTCCTTGCCTATGGTTTTGATGACGGCACCCTGCATATCGAGTACGAAGACCTGATTGCGGAGAGTGTCGGTGACGAAGATTTGATTTGCAGTTGAGTCAACAGCGATGCCAGTGGGCCGCTTGAAATAACCCTCGCCACCTTTGAGGCTTCCGATGGCGCGCAGATACTTTCCATTGGGCTCGAAAACGAAGATTTTGCCGGCTTCGGAATCGGTGACGTAGATATTATCCTGAGCATCGACCGCGACGCATTGCGGCATCAGCATGGGATCCTTGCGCTTGTCTTTGCGTTCGATGAACTTGTATTTGTGCAGCGAGAAGTCAAAGATGTGCACGCCAGCGGCGCCGGGATCAGTGACAATTACACGTCCATGGGAATCAGTGACAACGCTGTATGGACGAACCATAAAGTGATAGTCAGGCTCACCAGCGATTACGTCCAGCACCTTAGTCCAAAAGCCGCGATTTGCTTTGAAGACAATTTCCGAACTGAAATTGTGTTCCCAGGTGAGTTTGCGCCCGCCTTCAAGGGACATCTCCCATTGATCGGGAGGATTCGCTGGGTGTTTGGATTTTTGTGATGCAAAGGCAGGAGGCAGGAGCAGCGACAGGCTGGCCAATAACAGGATTGCTCGCGCGAGTGCCACGCTCCGGTATTGCCGCCGCTTCGGTTTTAGAAAAATTTGAACCAACGTGATACCCCTGCGTAAAACGATGATATTACCTGTGGTTGAGTTCCGATAATGCTGAAGCCTTGTTCCAGGCGCGCGTATCCGCTGGTGAAGTTCAATTTGCGAACCTGGTATTGCAGGAGCGCATTAAATTGATTCGATGAGTTGTCAGAGATGATGGAACTGCTGTTGGTGTTGCTGATCGATTTGGAGTATGCGGCTGAGACGGTGAAGCGTTTCAGCGGGGAACTAGCGAGTGAAAATGCATAACTATCTCCACCGTAGATGCTGATCTCGCTGGAGGGAACAATCGGCGGAAGGGGAATCGGGACGAGTCCCGCTCCTGTGATCAAGGCTTGCCCACTTGATCTCGAGTAGCTGCCGCTTGCAGTAAAGATAGAGCCATAACCGGCGTTGAGGTTATAGCTCTCACTGCTATTTGCTGTGCCGGGTTGCTCGGTGAGCCCAGTACGCCCCGCACTGGCACCAGCGCCGAGATGAAATCTTCCCCAGCGGCGACGCACAGTACCAGAGTAGTTGTAGAAGGAATTCATGTACGTGACGAGCAAGGTCTGCACATTCTGCGCGTAACTGAACGAGCCGTTTACCTGCCAGTTGCGAAATTCAGTGGCATATGTTTCGCTTGTTGTAAGACCCATGGTATTAGCGCTGTTCTGGTCGGAAATGTTTGCTGTAACTGTGAATGAAGAATTAAATATGCCGTTTAGAATCTTGTGCGAAAAGGAGATGCCCGAGCCATAAGAAGTCACGCCGTAAGTATCGCCGAGGTAGCTCTGCGTGAGGCGTTCAACGTAAACCTCTGTTTGAAGGCTTTGCAGTGGGCTGTAGTTCAGAATTCCCATGAGGTCGAGAGAATTGGATGACTGATTTTGGCTGGGTCCAGGCAATGCACCACCTGTGCTGACGATCGACTGGTAGAGTTGTCCGCTTAGGTTGTCGGAGTAATTCAAGGTAGCCGAGAGCGCGATTTTAGAGACGGGGTGCATTGATAGGCTTAAATCGTATATGTCAACAGTTCCGCTGCTGCTAGTGCCGAGGTAGCTGCTGTCCCAAGTAGAACGACTCCATGTTGCGCCTACATTTCCATTTAAGGGAATCTGATGCGAGACATTGAATCCCATTGCGGAGTTATTTGAATGAGTTTCAGTGGAGCCTGTACCTGAAATGACCTGTGGAATCAGCGAACTTCCATTGCCGAGGAGGTAGTAGGTTCCCATGTTGATGCCTTTCCATTTATATCCAGAATGGAGGTTGAGTGACTGGAAGGTATTGTTTCCATTGTCATTAGAACCATAGACATTATATTGACTCGTTCCCCTCTGGTAATTGGCCGAAAAGCTCGGTGCGTCGGGAATGTTTTCACTCCAACTGATGCCAAAGGTATCGCTAGTGCCGTGCGTGACGTAATTTGCGACACCTGGAACATCGTAGTTTCCATCACTGTTGTAAGCCAGGGAGTAGTTGATGGAGAGCGGGAAGTGTGTACCGGCCATAAAAGTGGTTGTGATATTGACTCCGCTTGCATTGGAGATGGACTGAAAGTCAGAGTTGGCGCGAGACTGGTTTAAATAGGCAGAGGCACTGTAAGAAAGAAAATTTGCACTATGGAAAGCGCCGGAGAGGTCAGCTTCGCCACCAACGGTCCAGCCGTGGTCAGAGTTTGTCTGGTTACCCCAATCAGCAGAATAGCCTGATGCGATAGTGCCGCTCAAGCGATTGGAGAAGTCACCGAGTTGCAGTTGTGCGGAACCATGGATGGCGAATAGGAAGAGCCCTGCCCATATAAACGTCGCAACTCGCAAAGAACATCCCACAGTTTACCTTTCTTAATTTTCCGCAACACTGCTCACTAGCAAGAATTGCTCATTTTGGAATCATGTAATAGTTCAGCGATACCGAATGTGATCTCACGCACATTACAACATTTCGACTTTTGCACCCTGACGTAGCTTTTTGTCCAAAGCAGCACGCAGTTGATTGTCCTTGTTCTTTTGCAATTCCTTTGTCAGCGCACTCTGGAGGGTAGCATCAAATTTTTCTTTGCCTGCAAGGATATGTTCATTGAGACGGATTATGGTGAAGGCCTGATCGAGTTGAATTAAATCGCTCACGTCACCGGGTTTCATAGCGGCAAGGGCCTTTATAACGGGTGGGGCCAGTTCTTTGACAGGCATGGCCTTGTGCTGACCCATCATGACGCGATAGTCGTCATCGGAGATTTTCTCAGCGAGAAGGCCGAACTCTTTAGCCGTTTTAGTCACTTTTGCCTGCTTGAAAGCATTCTCCGCACGGGTGCGCCCTTCCTTCAACTGTTGGGCTGTCGCATTGGCCGGAGGAAGAATGGAGATCGTCTGGAAAATATAAGATTCAGGATGCGTGAAGCGTTTCGAGTTGCTTTCGAAATAGGCTTTGACCTCAGCCGGCGTGACCGTGCTTTTACTGTAAACCTCGGCCTTGAGATAGGCTTCAATGAGTAATGAGCGCTTAATCTTCTCTCTCAGCAAAACATCGGAGCCATTAAACTCGCTTTTCAAAAATGCGTTGTAATCATCCGGGGTTGGGAATTGCTTGCGGAAATCGGCTTCAGCCTTTTGCATTTTTGCAGCAGGGATGGTCATTTTCTGTTGCATGGCTTGCTGATAAACCAGTTCCTCAAAGATGATCATCTGCATGGCGCCCTGACGGATTTGTGGCTCCATATCTTTGGGGATTCCATTGTGTTGCTTGCCGTAAGGGAATATGGCGAATTCTTCGCGCAAGAGATCCCGGTCAGTCAAAACGACGCCATTCACGCGAGCCACGGGCTTTCCTGTAGCGGTGAGTTGCGTCAAAGCCGGGTCAGCTGGCAATGGCTGCTTGAAAACTGTGGGTGCATGCGAGGCAACTTGTGCGCTAGAAGCAGTAATGGCCAAGACAAGCAAGCCGCAGACAGGGAAGCAGATGGGGAATTTGCATGTCATGGTTATCATCCTGTTTGTGATAATTACCGAGATTGGAGAAAAAAAGAGAGGGAGAATTGCACCCCCTCCCCTTTTAAGATGCAAGCAGATTAGAACACTGTTCCCATCGTGCTGCCGTTCATTTCGTTCGACTCGCCACCATGGCACTGACGGCAGAATTGCGCTGTCTGGTTGCTTCCTGCTACTTGGTCAGCTGGGTTGTAAGGAGCGCGGATGAAGAACATGGTCGCATAGTTGCCGGCCGGGAGACCCGACTTTGCGGCGGTAACTTTAACTACGTTCATCAAGTGCTGGTTGTGGCAGGTTGTGCACATAACTACGGGCTGGTTGTTGTAAGTGCCGAGGTTCACAAAGAAGCCGTAGTTGGTGACAAAGAGGCTTGAATTTGGCCCGTTCATCAGCATTTTGCCACCGCTGATTGTGCAATCCCAATCATATTGACCGCCGCAGCCGACTGAAGCAGCAAGACCCACCGGGTGATCATTTAAGTAGTTGCCAACCGTCGTTCCGTCGTTTCCGAGCAGGGTCGGGATGGTGTTGAGTGTGCCGTATGTGTTGGGAAGGGTCTCATAGACCTTGTTCTTCATCATGGCGCCCGTTGCATAGTTGCCGTCATGGCAGCTGAGGCAGGTGAGCAAGCCACCGACGTCCGGGGTAGTGGCATTCATGCTGGTTGGGAGGGTCTCGCTGAATCCACCGCCACCAGTAAGGATGGTCTGTCCGTAGAGGCTGCTGACATCCTCGCCCCAGAGAGCTGTGTCGCCTGAAGTTGGGTCGGCAGTCTTGGCGTTACCGTTACCGTAAACGCCGCTGTGAGGTGCATGGCAGGCGGCGCAACCACGTCCATAGTTCAAGTGCGCGCCGAGTACGTCCTGAGTGATAGTGGTAATCTGGGCAGCGGCAAAACCTGCACTTACCAGACATATGAGGGCGAGAAAAAGAATCCGTTTCATCTTGTAAAGCCTCCTAGTACACTTTCTGTTAACTGGCTGAAACGTGATATCGACCATTGGTCGACGCATTTCGGTTCAGTCTTCGAGCTTTAACAGTGCACGACACTTGCCGTTGCGGAGATAAGTTGAGGAATTCAGATTACTTTTTTGTAACTTATTGCGATTAAACGCTTTCAAACTTTTTACGTTTAACAGATTGGAATTCATTTTGGGAACGGAGGAGGACACAATGGGCCTTCTGGCACAGTAAGGTTGGTGAAATGCCCCAAGAGATTTTGTAGTTGTGACGCACGTCACAAAGTGCTTTGGGATGTGCAGTTTGCCATCATGTGCTCACCGTCACACGGGCACGTGACGCAGGGTGCGAGCCAGTCTTTTCTTGACTGATAAATTGAAAGAGCAAGTCCAACTTGCGTCGCAGAAGAAAATCCGCAGGAGAGGCGATGCTCGCTGAGAAATGTTCAGAATTGTGAACTGATGCTCCGATGTGTTCGATTTTATGAACTCTGATAGACGCGGTATTTGAGCGGGAGAGAATTGCATGGCAAATGAAAGAACACCTGGAGCGAGTGAGACTCCTACGTTGCAGGCGACGCAGGTTTACATATTGGCAGCGATATGTCTGGGCGTGGGACTTGTGATTGGTTATTTATTTCACGGATCGCCCACACCCGCAGTCCATGAGGTAAGTAAGAGTGTAGCGGCATCAATCGCACCCACAACGATGGGTCAACCCGGAGATGCTGCCAATGCACCCTCTCCGCACATGGGCACGATGACGAACAACGGTCATATGCCGAGTGCGGATGAGATGAAGCAGATGGCCGACAATCAGACGGCAATCCTGCTTGAGAAGTTGAAGAAGGATCCAAACAACGTCGCATTGCTGACGCAACTTGGCCGCCTGTATCACGCAACGAAACAGTACAAGCAAGCGGTCGAGTACTACAACATGGCCGTGCAATTGGATCCGAAGAATGTTGTGCTGCGTACGAAACTATCATCGAGTTTGTTTCGTAGCGGCGACACAGATGGCGCGATAGCACAATTGAATCAGGGACTGGATATCGATCCTAAAGATGCGAATTCACTCTTTGATCTGGGTCTCATCAAGCTGCAGGGCAAGCATGACAGCAAGGGGGCGGTGGCGGCGTGGCAGGAGTTGTTAAAGTCGAATCCGCAATTGAGCGAAGAGCGCAAAGCCCAGGTACAAAAATTTATTGCCGATGTGCTGGCAAAGCAGAGCGATCAGCACAAGAGTGCGAGGAGTACAGAGTAATGACAGAGACAGGACGTACTCAGGTGATGAACTGGTCGCTGCAGAACGCGATTATCCTGGCGGCTGTTTGTCTGCTGGTGGGAATCGCGGGTGGCTGGATGCTGGGTGGATTGCAATCGCCAACAGCGACGGAAACAGCGTTAAATGCGAATACGACAGCGCCTGCGGCACAGATGGGCGGCGCGCCCCAGGCTTCGACTGCAGCACGCGCGCAGCAGATGGCCGACTCACAAGCGGAGCCATTGATTCAGAAGCTCAAAGCAACGCCGAATGATGCGGAGTTGCTGACCACTATTGGCAACATTTATTACGACGCGAAACTTTACGCAATTGCAATTGATTATTACGGCCGTGCGCTCAAGCAAAAGCCAGCCGATGTTTCAGTGCGTACGGATATGGCGACAGCGTATTGGTACATGGGCAATGCGGATACGGCAATAGAAGAGTACAACAAGGCGCTTGGCTACGAGCCGACGAGTTCGAATGCACTGTTTAACCGTGGTCTGGTCAAGTGGAATGGAAAAAGTGATGCGGCGGGCGCGCTTGCCGATTGGGACAAGCTACTGAAGACGAATCCAAATTACGAAGGAAAAGATAATGTGTTGAAGATGATTGCCGAGGTGAAGCAGGCAAAGGCACAGTCTTAATTACAGTTGAGTAGAAAATGAAATCCCACAGGCGCAGTTTCTGTGGGATTTCTTATTTGGAAGCGAAAGGTTATTTAACGGCGCATGCCCATGAAGAGAGAAAGTTGAGAACTTCAGTGTGCGGATAGAGCCGGACAACAGCGGCGCTGGGTCTCCACCGACGCCGAACCAGTATGCCGAGTCCTCTTCCGGCGATGGCAGAAAAAGCATCCTCGTCGGTGTAATCATCTCCCAGGTAAGCAACCGGAGCATCGGTTTGCAATTGGGTTAACATCGACCTGACGGCATCTCCCTTGTTACGGCCTGCGCGCAGTTCAATGCCACCGTCAAATGGCTGCAACTCCATTCCCGAGTTTTGCGCGAAGGGTCGCAACAAGGCCATGGCACGCAGATAAGCCGCGTAGGCCGAACGCACAGCGGCACCACGCCAATGCACTGCCACCGAATTCCATTTTTCCTCGATTCTGATACCTCGTTTCCAGGGGGTAGCTGTGAGGAGATTGATGGCTTGAGTCAACGTACACCGATGCTCTACCAGCAACTCATCACACTCAAGTCGCCCGTCGGTGTGAAGTCGTTCAGCTCCATGCATCCCCCAAATCTCCAAAGGAGTGCGCAGAGGCAGCTGGAGAGCCACTTCTCTTGCGGATCTCCCGGTGATGACAGCGAGGCGCGTGCGTCCGGCGTCCTGAATTCTTTGAAGTGAATCGAGAACTCCTGTCCAAGGCTGCACCTTTGACGGATCTACGCGAAAAGGCGCCAGTGTTCCGTCGAAGTCCAGAAACAGAGCACTTCGATTAGCTTTGGCTACTGAATGAAGAAAAATTACGAGCGTTAATTTCGTGCGGTCATCCATGACACGCGTTTCGCTCTCAAGTAACGTCTGCATAGTACACCCCATCCTTTATGCGAGTTTTCGATGTGACCGGTTCAGCGCAACAGAGAGCAGCTCATCTTCAAGCCGCACTGCGCAAAGGTCGGTGAGAATGTTGGAAGCCCAAAGGTATATGTTGTTCTCCTTAATGTGTAGGCGCATACGTTCCATGCGCAAACGCCGATCAGCGTGGCTCATCTCGAGCCCGGATTGCATTGTCTCGCTGACCTGCTGGATATCGTATGGATTGACCAGGAGAGCATCTCTGAGTTCGTGCGCGGCGCCCGTGAAGCGGCTGAGGATCAGGACTCCATCGCAATCCCTGCGCGAAGCAATATACTCCTTGGCAACCAGGTTCATGCCGTCGTGGAGAGAGGTCACCAGGCAAATCGAGGCGGCTTTATAGTAATGCGCCAACTCCTCATGACTGCACTGGCGCTGAATCAGAATTACTGGCTTCCAACGTGATGTTTGAAAGCGGCGGTTGATGCGTTCGACCGTCTCTTCAACCTGTAGGCGCAAGCTAATGTAGCTGGGAATGCGCGTACGGCTGGGTGAGGCGATCTGCACGAGGGCAATTTGCTCGATGTACCAGGGACACTCTGTGAGCAGGTGTTCGAAGGCAAGCAAGCGTTCCACGATGCCCTTGGTGTAGTCCATGCGGTCAACGCCGAGCAGGAGTTGCTGGTTTTCGATGCCGAGATCGCGAAGAAGTTTTTCCGTTTCTATTTCGGCATCGATGACTGACTCATTACTGGGCTCATGTTCGTCCCATGCCACGCTGATGGGGTAAGGGCGCACTGAAGAGTGGTGGCCCTTGCGGCGGATGCTGAAATGCTCCCAATCGGTTCTTGCCTCGAGTACGTGGTCGACAGTGTCTAGAAAATTGTTGCAATGCGATTGCAGATGGAAGCCGATGACGTCAGCGGCCACAAGTCCATCCACGATCTCCACCTGCCAGGGGCAGATTGCGAACGCATCCGCGTTCGGCCACGGGATATGCCAGAAAATTGCCACCCTGGCGTCCGGACGAAGGCGTTTAATCATCTTGGGCAAAAGTGCGAAGTGATAATCCTGCACAAGCACTACGGGATGCGCGACTCCGCGCATTTCTTCAACAAGAGCTTCGGCAAACTTCTCATTTACGCTTTGATAGATGTTCCAATCGCTCTCACGGAAGATGGGTCGCGTGTGGGCGATGTGGCAGAGTGGCCAGAGACCTTCATTGGAAAACCCCTCGTAATAGCCGGCTTCTTCGTCGGCTGAGAGCCAGACGCGGCGCAAGGTGTATCGCATGTCGTCCGGTGGCACACGCAAACGATCGTGTGCATCGACGAATGCGGCATCATCACTGCCGCTGCCATGGGCGATCCAGGTGCCCTCGCATGCTTGCAGAATCGGCTCGATAGCAGTAACGACGCCGCTGGGAGGGACAATGCACTCGGTAGACTTGCCTTGACGCACATGCATGTAAGGCTCACGGTTTGAGACAACGAATAACTTGCCTTCACCGAGACATCCACGCGCGTGAACAGCGAGCCTATCCGCTGTCCAAAGGCGTTCGCTGGCATTTCGGAGTCGCGCTTCCGATTCGGCTGCGGCACGGGCGCGCGTGAGATTTTCAGCCAGCGACGTAACCTCTTTGGCCAACGGTAGAAGATCAGTGAATTCGCGTGCGCCTTCATCGATCTCACCTTCACCATGACGCAGACGACGCAACCATGCTGTGGCGCGATTCACTGGACCCTGCATGAACCAATGCACCATGAAAAGCGTCACGACAACGACAAGAAGCACTATTGACACAATGCGCAGTGAACCCCGGCGCCAGACATCAACCCATTCAGTGTGGATATAGTCAGCGTTGACAAGCATCAGCAGAGTGCCGACGGTGCGGTCACCATCATGGAGCGGGATGGCGTCTTGGTACCAGAGGTGCACTGTATCGCCATTCCCGGTTTGCGGATTGTCTTGGGCGTCTGCTTTTATTGCGAGATCACTTTGAGCATCGGTAGTTCGGACAAAAGCGCTTGTCTCTTTCCCGGTGGTTAATGTGTGCGTCAGAATGGCAGTCGGAAGTTCTCTGAAAGGAAGAAATACGCCCGCAGAGCCGAGGAGAGTCCCGTGACTGTCAAAGACGGCGAGGCTTGGTTGATCCGAATGCCTGCGCAAACGCTCAAGAACCTGGGGCCATGCATCCTTGGGAATGGTAGCGAATTGATCTTCAATCTGCGGCTGGAGACTGTTACCAAACCACTGCGTCCTTCTCTCGAGGTCGCTGCGCAGGGCATGCCTGTGCGCGAGCGCATCAAAGTAGGTGAAGGCCACCGAGACCAGGATGATGCCAAAGAGTAGAGCTGCAACGAGTCTGAGTCGAAATAACTTCATGGTTCTTCTCCTTGGCGAATTAAAATGGAAGCCTTGCAAGGGCCTATCATTTTTCTTTCGCGCCCACATTATCAGAAACTTAATCTGAAAGCAGGTTTCTGGCGACAAAGACTGGTTGAGTATTGGCGGTTCCTGTCGCTGATACAGCAAGAATGCTTCCAAAGTGTAAACTTTTGAATACACAGAAGTTGGTCAGAATTAGTCAGTTATGGAGGGGGGTGGCTGGTGGAGTATTTACATAGCCGGATGCAAAAACTGCATAGTGCGACATCCTGTGGCAAGACCATGCTTTGTCTCGTACGTCTAATTAGGGAAAGCCAATTAATCCAGTGACCAGCTGCCCCCGCCGCACAAATTGCATTACGAAATTAATCAAGAGGCCTCAATGCAAAATGCTGTCAAAGTCCTGATTGCCGAAGACGAACCCAATGCGCTGACTGGGCTTGCGGAGCTGGTTTCCGGTTGGGGGTATGCAACAGCGACGGCGCGTGATGGCGTGGAGGCTTGGGAAAAAGCACTGGTCTGGAACCCGGCTATTGTAGTGACGGATTTGAAGATGCCTCGTTTGGACGGTATCGGATTGCTGACCAAGTTGGTTGATGATGATTCTGGCCTTAACGCAAATATGGCCGTTGTGGTGCTCACGGCGATGGGCTCCATCCAGCTGGCGGTCGATGCGATGAAGCTTGGAGCTTACGATTTTCTGCAAAAGCCGGTGGACCCGACTCGGCTGAGGACGATTCTCTCCAATGCCACGCGTCAGCGAACTACAGAAATTGAGTTGGAAGTTGCGCGGAGACGATTGCGCGAAACCGGTGTGCTGGGTTCTCTGGTGGGCAACTCAAGATCAATGCGCGAGATCTTCGGATTGATTGAGCAGGTGGCGCCGTCGAATGTCTCAGTACTGATTACAGGCGAGAGCGGTACCGGCAAGGAGCTTGTGGCACGTACGCTGCACGAGTTGAGCCCGCGCAAGTCGAATCCGTTTGTCGCGATTAACTGCGCGGCTATTCCGGAAACGCTTATTGAGAGCGAGATTTTTGGTCACGAAAAAGGCGCATTCACAGGTGCGGTGGAACGGCGGGCTGGCTGCTTTGAACTTGCCTCCGGTGGTACGCTGCTGCTCGACGAACTCGGCGAGATGCCCGCGGCGACGCAAGCCAAGTTACTGCGAGTCCTTGAGGAGCGCAAAATTCGCCGCCTGGGTGCGCGTGTCGAACAGGATGTAGATGTGCGCGTGCTGGCGGCGACCAATCGCGATCCCGATGACGCAATTGCAAATGGGCAGTTGCGTGCAGATCTCTTCTACCGGCTCAGCGTCTTCAACATTGCGATGCCGCCACTGAGAGAACATCTTGAGGATTTGCCTGCACTCGCAGATGCGATGCTCAACGAGATGAACATAAAGCATGGAAGAAAAGTTTCAGGAGTGGCGTCTTCGATGCTGGAGCGCATGCGGATCTATGACTGGCCGGGAAACGCCCGTGAACTGCGTAATGTGATCGAGCGGGCGGTTATACTATGCCCTGATGGCGCTCCACTCGATGTGAGCCATTTGCCGCCGGGCTTCGGCAGAACACAAGCCACGGCTGAGCAAACTTACGATGCAGGCGTGGTTCCTGTTCAAGTCGGAACAACGGTGGATGTGGTCGAACGGATGTTGATTGAGAGAACACTTGAGGCAGCAGGGCAAAACAAGACGCGCGCCGCAGAAATTCTCGGATTGAGCCTCAAGACTCTTCACAACAAGCTCAAGGTTTACAAGCACGCTGCCAATATTCAAAAAGGCCAGGCCTGAGAAAGTCGCACCATGCGCCTGAAAACCAAACTCGTACTCGCAATCACGACAATGGTCTTCGTGCTCAGCGGAATTCTCTCCGTGGTATACGTGAGTCAACTGCTTCGCTCTGCTGTGCAGCAATCCTATGAAATGAACCGAGTGGTGGCGGAGCAGATACGCTTTTCGCTGCAGAGCGCGCTGGAGAGCGGACTCAAGGATCGCACGGTTGATCCAAATAACGCGGCGCAATTGCGCAATCTTGAGGCTGAAGCGGTGCGGAATAATGACGCGTTGCAGGCTGTCATTGATTCGGTGAACCGTTACTCGCTCACGGTCTATGACATCAACATCGGCGACAATAAATCCTTCACATTGTTGAGCACGAATCCAGATAACGAAGACAATCCTCTTCCCATTCGTCCTGAATTGAAAGAACTTCTCGACGCCAATCCCATTCACTTGATGAAGGCGGTCTTCGGTCCGCCTAAAGTTTTTGATGTTGTGGTTCCCCTGGAGAGCAGAGGCAAGACATTTGTAACCGTGCATGTTGGGGTGCGTACAACATTTCTGCGTGCAGTTTACGCGCCATGGTTGAAGACCGCACTTACCTTCATGGGTTTTGCGCTTGCAACCGCACTGGTTGCAGCGTTCCTGCTCAGTAATCTTGCTCTGCGGCCGCTCGAACAGATCAGTCGGCAACTCGACTACTGGACCGGTCACGCGGATGGAGGTGGACAGACGGCGAGCCGGAAGGAAGAGACACGTGGAGAGGATATGGCTGCACGTCTATCGCAAAAAATCGAGCGATTCGGCCAGAGAACGCGCAATGTCGAGGAGGTCTACTCTGCGTTGAAGGAGAATCTGGACAGGATTCTCGGCAATCTGCAGGATGGAATTTTGCTCTTCACTGCTGACGGAAGATCTGTGCTGGTTTCTGAAGCTGCGCGGCGGTTTCTTGCGGTTGAAAAAGAGAACCTACTTGGAAAAGATGTGGGTGAGATATTTATTCGCTCGACTGTGCTGGGGAAAAGTTTACGCGAGGCCTTCGATGCTCATCTTCCAATGCATAATCAGGAGATTGTGACTGAAGCAGGGAAGCGGATTCAGGCGTCGCTGGACTTTATTCACGACGGCGCGGCTCGTGACAAACTTGGCGCGCTGGTCACGCTTCACGATTTGGAGACGGCTGAAAAGATTGAATCAGAACTTGAACTTTCGCGCCGTATGGCAGCGATCGGCCGTTTGACGTCAGGCGTCGGGCATGAAGTCAAAAACCCGATCAATGCAATCGTGCTTCATCTTGAACTGCTTAAGAATAAATTGAGCGACGACAACACTCGCGCCACGCCTCACCTGGAAGTAATTGAGGCAGAGATCCATCGCCTGGATCGCGTGGTGCAGATGCTGGTTGATTTCTCGCGCCCGGTCGAATTGCAGCTTCGAGAACAGGATCTGAGTTCGATCGTTGGTGACGTGCTTACGTTGAGTTCGGCCGAGCTCGTAATGCACAACGTGACTCTCGTTAGCCAGATGCCAACAAAGCCACTGTTAGCGAATGTTGATGGCGATCTCCTCAAACAAGCTGTGCTGAACGTGATTCAAAACGGCACGCAAGCGATGCCGGAAGGCGGCAGACTCGAAGTGGTTCTGGAAGAAGAAACGAGGAACGGAGTCAGCAGAGATGAGTCGGTTAGGCATGGTTCGCATTCGGCTAATTCTTCTCACGCCGCAAGGTTCGCCGTGTTGCGAATAGCTGATCAGGGGCCCGGCATTCCTGATGAGATGCGAGAGAAGATCTTTGACCTGTATTTCACCACTAAGAGTGGAGGCAGCGGCATTGGATTGGCAATGACTTACCGAATACTTCAATTGCATCATGGAAGCGTGCAAGTAGAATCTAAGGTAGGGAGTGGCGCGGAGTTTGTGTTGCGTATTCCGCTTGCGAACAGCGATTTTTCACGCCGGCAAACAAAGGCGGCAAGCATTTGAGCAAGGAGAATCAGAGGATGAGGTTGCGAGCCAGAAGCGTTGTGTGGCTGCTGCCGTTCACATTGACGGCATGCATTCACTTTGGCCATAAGAAGCAGGTGCAACCACCACCACCTCCTCCCATTGAAGTGACTCCCAAGGTTGATACTACGACTGTCGAACAGCCTCCTGCGAAGCCGCCCGAAACAACTCCGACCGTCACACCTGCACCTGCACCGGCCGTTGCTCCAGTGGCGCCAAAAGTGACGCCAAAGCCCAAGCCGTCGCCCTCGAAGCACACTCAACCAACGGCGAATAACAATGTGCAATCTGCCAGCAATAATGCGCCATCGACGGCCAGCACGCTGCAAGCCTCGAATCAAAGTCCCGCTGCCATCGTTGTTGGCCCGCTTTCATCAGGTGAAAATCCTGATTTGCGCAAGCAGACAGTCGACGAGATCGCGGAGATAGAGAAGAAACTCAACAGTATCGATCGAAAGTTGAGCGACCCGGAGCAAAAGACTACTGCTCAGATCCGTGAGTTCTTGAAAGAGGCCAAAGTCGCGCTCAACTCCGGCGATGTCGATGGGGCGCAGACACTGGCCGCCAAGGCCAAGCTGCTCCTCAGCGAGTTGAATTACTGAATCGGGTTAAATCTACTAAAAATGACAAGGTAGAAAATACTCGTCTTTGCAGGAGTTACATAGCTTGCTGTGGTTGAGTGCACGTAATTTAGATTCAATTTTCTGGCTTATCAACTCTAACTCCAAGAATCCAAACGAATAATCGAATATGATTGCCGGGCCGCTGTTCTGGCACGCGCCTTGCAATAACTATCAGCAATGGGCGTACAGCTCATTCCGCCATTATGCGGAGAAAGCTATCTAAAGGAGATTCAAATGCAGAACACAACTCCCATCGCAGACAAGATGATCGGTCGCCAGATTGCAATTATTCTATTGGCATCCGCACTCGGAATCTCTGCGCACGCCCAGCAGGCGCAGTCAACACAAAATGATCAAACCGCCCCCGTGGCAACTTCAGAACGGCCATCAACGCCATCATCCAATCCGGCAGTACAACCCGGCAAAGAAGGATTCTGGGGTCATATGAATCCTTTTGCGCGCAAGAAGTGGGTGAAAAAGCAGATTGACCCATTGAACGACCGTCTCGGCGAGCTGGATGAAGTGAATAGCAAGAACGCCAGGGACATTCGCGACGTAGATAGTCGCGCGCAGGCTGGCATTCGCCGTGCGCAGGGCACCGCTGACGCGGCCAACCAGACGGCTACGATCGCCGGCACAAAGGCTCAGCAGGCCAACTCTACAGCGACGAATGCAAACAACCATGTTGACTCGTTGAACAGCACCGTGAACAGTCTGGATGTTTATGACCAGAAGGCAGAAGTTGTTCTGGACTTCAGAGGTGGACAGCCAATCTTGTCGAAAGATGCACGCAGCCAACTGGATGATCTGGCGACTAAATTGAACGGCCAGCCGGGCTACATTATCGAGTTGGAAGCGCACGCACCCGGTGCGGGCAGCGTTGGAATTCAGAATTCCAAAAAGCTGGCTGATGCAGTCGAACGCTATCTTGTCGTTCAACATGAAATTCCTGTCTATCGCTTGCATATGGTCGCACTGGGTAACGCACCGAGTCCGACTGTTGCCAGTGAAAATCCGATTCAAGACAAGCCAGCTCACCCCAAACCAGTTCGTACGAGCAGCGTTCACATTCGGTTGATGGAGAACAGCTTGGCGGCCCAGGGAAGCGCAGCTCCTCTAGCAGGCGCAGCTTCATCGACAGGTACGGAACGGCCCTAAATCCGTTCTGAGAACTCTACCCTGGCAACGCCGGACCGCTGCTAACGAATCATTAGTCGCCAATCCGCTTGTCGAGTAGCAGTTGAAACTCAACACAACCTGGCCCCCGTATAACTCGGGGGCCATTTCTTGTTCAATGGCACGTATGAGTGCCTGCTTTGCGCGGCAAGGCGAACGTATAAAAGCTGGTATCGCTGATGTGGGCTAACTCAGTGGAGGCATGATGGGAGCATTTGTGCTAACTCATAAGGATTGGATATTAGGAATATTTCTCTTATCTGGCGTTGTGGTTTTCGGAAATGCAATTCATTACGTTGTCTTTCGATTGTTGCGTAAGCAGCAGAAGCGAACGCCGCAACGTGGGCAGGGCATTCGGCACTATCTCGCTTGGCCGGCGCGTGGGGTTCTTCTTGCTATTGGCTTACTCATCATTCTGCCTTATATTCCAAAAATGCCCGCGCAAGCCCGTGCTGTGATTGAGCAGTTTGTTGAATCACTGCTCGTCCTGTTGATAGGCTGGCTTGCGATTGGTGGCGTTTACGTCTTTCAGACGATCACGCTGAGCCGCTTTAATACCAACATTGCCGATAACCTGCGTGCGCGACGTATCCACACGCAGATGATGTTCTTTCGCAGACTACTTATTGCTTTTGTTGTGCTTCTCGATGCGGGCGCTTTCTTGTGGAGCCTTCATGAACCTGGATTGTGGAAGTATGGTACAGGTTTGCTTGCCTCCGCAGGGCTGGCCTCGCTGGTGATTGCGGCGGCGGGAAAGTCGACGGCCTCCAACCTGATTGCAGGCATGCAGATTGCTTTTACTGATCCCATCCGCATTGACGATGTGGTGGTAATCAAGGGAGCGTGGGGACGGATCGAAGAGATCACCAGCACGTATGTAATTGTGAAGATATGGGACGAGCGGAGGCTGGTTGTGCCGCTCAGCTATTTCATTGAGGAGCCGTTCGAGAATTGGACACGGCGCCGTGGAGACCTGCTCGGGACAGCCTTTTTGTATGTGGATTACGCTGTGCCGGTGGAACCATTACGTGCTGAATTGTTGCGCGTTGTGCAGCAGACGCCTTTGTGGGACAGGCGAGTCTGCGGGTTGCAGGTAACCAACCTCACGGATCGTGCGATGGAGCTGCGATGCCTTGTGAGTGCGGCCAGCTCTTCAGAATGTTTTGACCTCCGCTGCATTGTGCGCGAGAAGATGATCGCATTCCTCAAAGAGAATTACCCGCATGCTTTGCCAACGATGCGATTTGAGATGCGGGAGGTAGGCGAGAATCACGCTGCGTCTTCTGCGCCAGTTTCTTCCATCGAAGAACTTCAAAAGATCTGAGCGCTGAAGTTGAAACGTCGCGCCTGTCAATGCGATACTCTGCATTCAAATGGGCTGTCCTGCATTGCAAGTCAGCCCATTTGATCGGATTATTTAATTTGATGCGTGGAGCAAAGCAAAGGGATTGTACTGGCCTTAAATTTCAGCCAATTGATCGAAGAGGACAGCCTTTAACCTCGGCTTGTACACGCGAATGCGATCCTTGTACTCGATCAGTCCCCGGTTGCGAAAGCTGTTCATGAAATAGCTCACGCGTGAGCGGGTTGTACCGATCATCTCGGCGAGCGTTTCCTGGGTAATCGGTGGGATTAATGGCTGCGGGTCATCAGGCTTGAGTGAGTCCGCCATCAAAAGTAGTGTGCGCGCGAGCCGTTTTTCGCTGGAGTTGAAGATTTGATCGACAAGATCGGCCTGTGTGCCAAGACCGCGTGAAATTAAAAGTGTGAGGATGTGTGAAGAGAAAGCTGTGTCCTCGTGTATGGCGCGCAAGGTCTCATCGCGCGTAATTTTGATCGCGGTGCAAGTGTTCAGCGCAGTTGCCGTAGCCATGCGTGCGCCAGGCGCAGTTGCTATAGACTCTTCACCAAATAAATTATGGGGTGAGAGAATCGTGATGACAGCTTGTTTGCCTTTCGGCGAAACGACCGCAAGTTTCGCGCGACCTTCTTTGAGAATGAAAACCGAGTCAGCCGTATCGCCCTGTGTGAAGAAGACTTGTTCAGGCTGAAGTTCAACAACCTTTCCAACATGAGTTTCGCACGAAAGAAAGGCAGCAAGACCAAGCGCGTTGCTCTGATTGTTCATGGGAATAATTCCTCCTCCTGGGTGAATTGATCAAGATTCGACAGCTCTTGATTGAGGGAAGCCATGAGAAATTGAATTACGAACGGATCCACGCTAAAAACACAAAGAAGATGCATACGGTCGAAAATTCACTCATTGAGAGTGAGATATTCAAACGTTAATCAGAATGACCAGTTGAATGTGCCGAGTTTTGCGCAGTGCAAGCACCCTAAATTAAATCACTGATTAGGGTGCTCGGATAACACGTATGAGCGCTGTTATTCCGCAGCCCTGGCCTGTACCTTCACCGCACGAACCGCGTTAAGGAATGGGTTGGCCGCATGAGGTGGAGGGATTTCGCCGCGAAGGATACGGCTGTTAGGTACATTGCGTCCGTAGACGGCACGTGTGGAGTCTTCATCGTGGCGAATTGCGGCTCCGTCGAGAGTCAATCCGGCAAAGACGCCGCGCGCACGCGAGTAGGTGAGGATTTCTGCGTTGAGCTTCCAGTCGGTATCTGCGGATGCGTGACGGCCGACAGGTCCAGCTGCAACCGAGGCATCGGCTCCCAGCTCAAATTTGCTTGAGAGCAGTTTCTGCATTCCGCGTTCATTCTGGATAATCAAAACCAGATCCACACCCTCGACGCCAATCTGCAAACCCCAGCTTCCGCCAGTGATTGTAAAGAAGAGCGGCGCGCTCCATCCGTTAGCAGTGCGGCAGGTGGCCACACCTCGACCACCTTCTGCGCCAAATACAAAACCGCCTTTGATCATGTGCGGCACGACGGCTACACACTTGGCATGCTCGAGGACTTCTTCAGGAATGCCCTTATCCGGCGCGGCCATAATCTCATGGAGCACTTCGCCCGCATGTTGCAAACGGTCATCGGTTGCTTCGCGTGCGCTTCCCGCCCAGGCAATATTTGTCAAACTCAGTAATGCAGCCAACAAGAATGCTTTCTTCATAACATTAGTGTCCTTTTCCTTTGCTTGTGGGTTGTTGCCTTGTGTTGTTTTTGTCTCACTCGTGAGCGGGTGTTAGCTTTATTACCGTGACGCACTCTGACTCGATGCTGGCTGTGCAGCGTCGCCCATATTCGTCAGTAGTTCAACTTCAACGCGACGGTTCTGCTTGCGGCCTTCAGCGGTTGTGTTTGGTGCAACTTCTTTGTCCTTGCCAATGCCGATCAGATAGAACCTATGTGCTGCGATTCCATATTTCGAGGCAAGGTATTGTACGACCGCATCTGCCCTGCGCTGGCTCAATTCGTAGTTATATTGCGCAGATCCGGTTGAATCTGTTCCGCCGGTGACCTTCAGTATGTAGCTCCTGCGCGCGCCTATCTGCGTGGCAAAAGTATCCAGTTGATCGCGGTCGTCCTTGGTCAACTCTGCTTTATTGAAGCCGAAAGTTACCGAGACATTTGAGACTGGCTTGTAATTATCCAGGCCCTTAATCACGCTGTCCAGCGAGTCGGCACGATGCACCGCGTTGTCTGCCGACAACTGCGCATCATCCGCCTGCTGGTTTGCCTTCAGCGAATTCTGGTTGGCGGAGTCTGCTGCACCCTGCGCCCGCGTGATTCCGGATTGCGCTCGGTCATTCACGTCGCGAATCTGACGGTTATTCTCAGCAGTCTTTTGCTCAAGTTGATCGGTGTGTTCAACCAATGGCTCGGTTTGAGTGCGAACATAATTTTTGGTTGAGCAACCGGTCGCTCCCGCGAGAGCCACAGTAACCGCTATACCTGCTAGAACCATCCGATAAACGTTTTGGATACTCATCATTTTTTCTCCTTTTACAGTGGGGATTGTCGCCAAAAACTCAATATCTCCGGCAACTCAATCTCTACTACCGCATGGTTAATTGCATTCATGTGGCCAAAAGTTCGCCATCCCCAACTCATAGAAAATAAAGGTGTAAATTGAAAATTATCGTGCGTAGTTCAGAGCTTGGTCAGTGTAGTTCTTACCCAATGCTGTAAGGATTGCCCTGGATGTTCGTGTGCTGGAAGGGAGTTGGCTGAATTCTTGGTATGAGTGTGCCTTGAACAGATAAACTCAAGATTCCACTTGTAATCACGGCAGCATGGTTTCTGCTGAGGTTTTACTGCGGCCAAATGGGAGTCTGAAAACATTGCAGACAGAAGCAAATTCTAGAGAGACGCCGAATTCAAGCGGGGGGTTGCGGCTAGTGCCGCTCGTATTGAGCAGTGTGTGGATTTTGCCGCTGCTGCTTTTAGGGCCTTGGATTTATTCGATCAACTTAAAGCTGGCTGTGACTCTTACGATTGTTGTTTTTTTAGTAGCGCCAGTTCCGGCGATACTCATGCTACGAAGATATGCGCACAAGCTTGAAGAGAATGCGATAGCAGCCGAAGTACTGGCCGAGCAACTTCGTTTGCAACTGGAAACGGTGCGCTTCAGAACAGCGCGGCTCAGAGAAGAGCTGCAGGCCGCAGACCGGCAGGCAAGATTGACGCACCAGCTTTCACTGCTGGGGCAATTCACTGCCGGCTTCATGCATGAGTTCAATAATCCGCTGGCGATAGTTGCGGGACGGCTTGAGGTTTTGCTCGATGAACGCAAAGAGGATGCAAGGCTTTGCGAAGATCTGGAGCAGATGCTCAAGGAGACGCGCTACATGGGCAATATTGCGCGTACTCTGCTGCAGGCCCTCAGAAGAGAGAGAAGCAGCGATGTCTTTGAGCCATGCGATCTGAGCAACCCGATCGAAGAATCTGTAGTGGCTTTACGCGCTCATGCAAAGACGCAGGGGATTGAAATTCTTTTTCAGCCATCCGATATTCCTCATGTTGACGTACCGGAGCATGTGATTGCTGAAGTGGTAAGAGGTTTGCTCAACAATGCACTGGCCGCGTTGAAGGAAGTCAAGAACGGAAGAATACTGATCAGGGTTGATGATTATCAAACTGCGGGTGCGCGCGTGATAGTGCGCATTGAGGACAATGGTCCCGGGGTGCCGGAAGAAATCTCTGAACATCTTTTTGAGCCGTTTGTCACGCAGAGTACGGGGCGGGAGAGATTGGGCTTGGGATTATTTTTGGCAGCGAGCTTGCTTGATATGTATGATGCGCGCATTCGATATGAAAAGAGTGAATCGGGCGGGGCTGTATTTGTGCTGGAATTGCCACCCACTCGCTACACCAGGGGGCAGCACTATCATTGGTTTCAAGGGGGCAAAGCAGAGTGAGCCGCATACTGGTGATTGATGATGAGCCGGCGCTCGGCGAGAATATCCAGCGGATGCTGCGGATTCCGCATACGACTGTTTCCACTTTTATTGATCCCTTGAAAGGTCTGGCGGAGGCGCTGACTTATCCGCCCGACCTCGTTCTTCTGGATATGCGCATGCCTGGTATCTCAGGAGAGGAAGTTTTTGCGCGGCTTCATGAAGCACATCCCGGACTGCCGATCGTCTTTCTGACTGCATTTGGTTCGGTAGAGAGCGCTGTACTGGCGATGCGGAATGGCGCATTCGATTATTTGCAAAAGCCATTCAAGCGCGAGGATCTGCTGCTGGTCGTAAACCGCGCGCTGGCCCACTCTTCGCTTGAAAAAGAAGTGGTAGAGCTGCGTGAAAGACTGGAATCGCTTGGCGAATCGGATTCAGCACAGAGTGCGAGCCCGTTGATGCAGGATCAGATTCAGAAGTGCAGGCGTGCGGCGAAGACTGATGCGACAGTGATGATTCTCGGCGAGAGTGGAACGGGCAAGGAAGTTACGGCGCGCTTCATTCACAAAGAGAGTTCGCGCCACTCCGGGCCTTATGTTCCGGTGGAATGTAGTTCCATGCCAGGTACGCTGATTGAGAGCGAGTTGTTTGGTTATGAGCGCGGAGCATTTACCGGAGCGGATCGGACAAAGAAAGGGCTGATTGAGTCTGCCGATGGCGGGACACTTTTTCTGGACGAGATTGGTGACCTGGGACTTGAACTGCAAACGCGGCTCTTTCGTTTTGTTGAGGAGCGGGAGTTGCGCAGGCTGGGCGGATTGACGCCGATCAAGGTGGATTGCAGAATACTTTGTGCTACGAATCAGGATTTGCAAGCCAAGATCAAAGCGGGCACTTTCCGTGAAGAACTCTATTACAGACTCAGCGTTGTGACTGTGAAGTTGCCGGCATTGCGCGACCGGCCTGAAGACATTGCGCGACTGGCGCGATTTTTTCTGGAAAGATTCTCGCGGCGTTATGGCAAGTGCTTGACTGGTTCGCACCAGTTTTATGAGTCACTGCTGAAGCAGCGTTGGCCAGGGAATGTGCGGCAGTTGAAAAATGCGATGGAGCGCCTGGCTGCGTTGCATCCCGGCGGAGAGCTTTCACCTGCGGATTTGTTTGATGATTTGATTGAGTCGGATCCGATTGATGCAACTTCGGAAAAGCTTACTTTCTTGCCGTGGAAAGATGCACGCGAACATTATCTTTCCAAGTTTGAAGATTCCTATGCGCAGGCTGTACTGGCGCGGTGCGGCGGAAATCTCAGTGCTGCGGCGCGCGAAGCCGGGGTCGACCGCAAGACATTTTATGCTCTCCTCAAGCGAGAGAAGGTGGCTGAGAATGGGGAAAATATTCCGATGGGTAGCGAGAAAGCTGGGGAATAAACTCCCCAACTTTGACCAGAATGTACGCGTATCTTATTGAAAGTAAATAAATTTACTGTTGGCCCTGCTCGTGCACAGTAACGGGACAGGAGCGACCACAATGAAACTCAGTTCACTTTGGATTAAGTCAATGCTTTTGGTCATTGGCGTAATTCTTTTGATGCCCGTTACAGGGCACGCAATTCCGGCATTTGCGCGCAAATATGGCGTCAAGTGCTACACCTGCCACACAGTTCCACCCGCGCTGAATAAGAATGGCTACATGTTCAAGCGTCTTGGTTATCGGATGCCGCCCGATGAGATGGATGGCAGCAAGCCGGCGCCGAAAATCTCTGATCTCGATGCCAACATCAAGTTTGATATTACCAAGGTCGTTGCACTGATTCTTGAAGGCAGTTTCACTGAAGATAAAACCAAGGCTGGTACCGGCGATACAGTAGCCAGCTCACCATCTTCAGCTTGTAACAGCGGAGCCAATGCAACACAGCAGACTGCTTCTTGTTCGAGTTTCAACCTTGAAGAAGCTGCGCTCTTTTTAGTTGGCAATGTGCCCAATACAGGTTTCTCTCTGTTTGTTCACGAGGAACTCTATCAGGGCGGCTCCAGTGGATTGGAGCAGGGATTTGGACAATGGACAGGCGGTCGGGCCAACAGCAGCTACTTTGTGAAGGTTGGCGAGATGCACATGCAGGAGGGTGAGGGAACACGCGCGGCGATGTTCTATAACCTCTTCCACGATCCGGCTTATACGCTGACTTATGTGGACCCCTTGAGCTTTAGTTTGGATCAGCACCCAGTCGGTGTTGATGTCGGCTATACCTGGGCCAATAATTACTTCAAGAATATCTTTGCGGTTTCAGCAAAAGTGACGAACGGTTTGAACGCGGATGGCAGCGAAATTCTGGATACTTCGACCAAAAACTCCAAGGATTACTGGGGCGATGCTGATTACTGGTTTGGCCCTGATGGCGGCGTGACAGTGATGGGTTATCACGGTACCAAGGATCAGAACAACATTGACAATCCATTGACTACGTACCGCACTAACCTCAACCGCGTAGGTGTATTCGGCAACTATCTGTTCAAGGACAAACTCGATCTTCTCGGTGGCTATCTCCACGGTCAGGATGACTGGAAGTGGACTTCAACTAGTGCGACCACGCCGTACAAGCTGGATTCCTACCGCGCCGAGGCGGATTACTATATCAAGACCGGAACAGTTTTCTCCGCACGCTTCGACCGCTCATCACAATCCATCGCTCCGAATCCATCCATACACTCGCAGGTTTGGGGCATCGGCGCCGAGCATGCTTTGACTGAATTGGGCAACATCGTATTGCGAGCAGGTTACAATCAGGAGCACGATGGTGATCCGATTGCGATGAAAAGTACAACTGACAAGATGTTCCGGCTCGACATCCGCTACATGTGGTAACGAACAATTCTCAAGGAGAGAAGATCATGCGCAAAGCAATACTCGCAATAACGGTTGGCTGTCTGGCAATTCCGATTGCCTTGATGGCTCAGAGTGGCAACGTAAACCTTCCCCAGGACAAGGGGCCATCAAAAATTGATGTGTCTTCTTATCCGGCCGCGCAGCAGCAGGGTTACAAGATTTTCGTCGACAAATGCGCGAAGTGCCACACCATCGCGCGACCGATCAACACTTCGATGACTGCGCTGGAGTGGTCGCGTTACGTCAAGCGCATGATGCACAAGCCCAACTCGGGCATCAGCGATTCGCAGGGCAAGGCAATCTACGAGTTTCTCGCCTATGACCAGGAGCACCGCAAGGACAAGAATCCAACTGCCTTCTTTAAAGCTCTGTCCGACGAGGAAATTGAGAAGCTGAAGTCGAGCAATTAACTTTCATCTGGCCTGTGTGAAGTGCAGGAATGCAAATTGCACAGGCCGCCTCCTTTTAAACAACGCTTGCAAGATGAGGGTCCATGCGCTACCAAATCGCCGTCCCCGACAAAGAGTACTTTGATAAAAATATCCCCTGTCAGTCTGCCTGCCCGATTCATACCGAGTGCGGGCGGTACGTTCAGGCTATTGGCATTACACGCGATGAGGAAGCATACCTGCTTGCCCGCGCTCCAAATCCCTTTGCATATGTATTAGGACGCATCTGCGCGCATCCCTGCGAGGACAGCTGCCGCCGCGGAAAAATTGACGAACCCATCGCAATCTGTGCATTGAAGCGTTACGCGACGGATCGCCACAATCTTGGAATGGGGCATGATCCGGAGCGTCGGAAGCAGCCGCCTGTTGCAAAGAGAAACAAGAAAATTGCCATCGTCGGAGCGGGCGTTTGCGGGTTGACTTGCGCGCATGATTTGGCTTTGCTCGGTTATGACGTAGAAGTTTTTGAGTCAGCGCCTGTGCCCGGCGGCATGCTTTATCTAGGCATCCCTCAGTTCAGGCTGCCCCGCGAAATCATCAAGATGGAAGTGGACAGCATCCTCTCTTTGGGGGTGACGCTGCACACGCGGGTGACTCTCGGCCGCGATATTTCATTTGCTGATCTGAGAGAAAAATTTGATGCGGTGCTGCTCGCCACTGGATTAAACAAAGGTCGCGAGCTCAATATTCCCGGGTCGCATAATGCCGGCGTCTATAACGGCATTGATTTTCTGATCAATGTAAATCTTGGCATGGAGGTCAACCTCGGCAAGCGGGTTGCCGTCGTCGGCGGCGGAAACGTCGCCATCGATGTGGCGCGTGCTGCAGTTCGTTTGATGCAGGAAACCACCAACGAGCAAACCTCCTTAGATGTGGACAAGAGCTTGCAAGCAGCTCTCGACTCCGCGCGTCTCGCCATGCGTTCCGGTGCAGAAGAAGTGCACATGGTCAGCCTCGAATCGCGTGAGCAGATGCCGGCATGGAAGGGCGAAGTGGAAGAGGCCGAGCATGAGGGCATCTTCGTGGACAATGGCTGGGGGCCGAAGGAGATCATCGGCGAAAACGGCCTTGTTACGGGCCTCAAGGTGCGGCGTTGCCTTTCAGTTTTTGATGAAAACAAGCGATTCAATCCGGCTTTCAGCGATGAGGAAAAAATCATCCCCTGCGACGGCGTGATTCTTGCCATCGGGCAACAAGCGGATCTCTCATTTTTGAATAGTGAAGATGGTGTTGAGGTGACTCCCCGCGGAATTCTGAAGATTGACGAGAACCTGATGACCTCATTGCCGGGAGTTTTTGCCGGCGGTGATGTTGCCTTTGGGCCTCGCATTCTTGTTGAGGCGGTTGCCAATGGCCATAAGTCTGCGCGCTCAATCCATCTTTTCCTCCACGGAACAACGGCCAAGACAGTGAAGAGCCGCTTTCGGATCTTCGACAACTGGAAAATGCCTGAGGGTTACCTCACTACTCCGCGTCAGAAAATGCCCGTGCTTGCTGAGAACCGTCGCATCGGTATTGCAGAAGTGGAACTGGGCTTTGATGAAGAGCAGGGACGCGCTGAAGGATTGCGTTGTCTCAAGTGCCAGGTCAACACGATCTTTGACGGATCAAAATGCATACTCTGCAATGGTTGCGTGGATATATGCCCGGAGAGTTGTCTGCGACTGGTCGATCTTGCTGAGGTCAGCGGAGATCCCAACTTCGACGCTCTAATTCAGAAGCGTTACGGCGTAAGTGCGTCGGAGCTTGAAGTTGGACAGGCTGGCGCGATTATCAAGAACGAGGACAAGTGCATTCGTTGCGGACTCTGTGCTGACAGATGCCCGACCAATGCTATCACTATGGAGTCACTCGAAAAACAGGAGAGGGAAGTCTTTGAATAAGGGAGCCGTACAAATGAATCGCAGATCATTTCTCAGCTGGGGAGCGGTGGGTGTTGCCGCGCTCTGTTCAGGGGTCGTCGTTAGCCTGGGCGCGGTACTTAAGTTTCTTACACCGACTGTTTTTTATGAGCCACCCCAGGCATTCAAGATTGGCAACCCGGGAGATTTTCCTTTCGGTCAGCCGACATTTCTGGTTGAAGAGAAGATTTATGTCTTCCGCGACCGCGTAAAAGGATTCGCAGTGGCAAGCGCCGTCTGCACGCATCTTGGCTGCACGGTGGCGCACTTCTCAAGCGATGATCGCTTTCACTGCCCGTGCCATGGCAGCGTTTTTGGCGCTGATGGAGCCGTGATACACGGCCCGGCGCCACGTGCGCTGGATTGGTATGAAGTGACTCAAACGCGCGACGGACAGTTGCGTGTCGACAAAGACAAGATTGTTCCACCCACCTACAGATTGATGGTGTAACGATGAACATTTTTCAAGAAATCTGGAAATCGATTGTGCGGCGCGATCCGTTGTCGACAGACAAGGGCAAGTCCGAACTGGTCTTCATGAATGTGTGGCTGCACATTCATCCGGCCAAGGTGAAGAAGGAAAACATGAAGTTCACTCACTCCTTCTACCTGGGCTTCATCACATTTTTTCTCTTCATCATTCTGGTGACGACCGGCATCGCGTTGATGGCTTACTATCGGCCCTATCCACCTCATGCTTATCAGGACATGAAGGATTTGCAGTTCGTCGTCTTCATGGGGCCTTTCCTGCGCAATATGCATCGCTGGGCCGCTCATGGAATGGTGATCTGCGTCTTCCTGCATATGTGCCGTGTCTTCTATACCGGCTCCTATAAAAAGCCACGTCAGTTCAACTGGGTCATCGGTGTCTTTCTCTTGCTGCTGACACTGGGAATGTCCTTCACGGGCTACCTGATGCCGTGGGACCAGCTGGCGTACTGGGCAATTACAGTGGGCACCAACATCGGCAGTTATGCACCCATCGTGGGTGGTCAACTGCGTGAATTGCTGCTTGGTGGTCATACTGTGGGTGAGGCGGCATTGTTGCGCTTCTATGTGTTGCACGTTGCGTTGTTGCCCGCGGTTTTGATCCTCTTCACAATAGTGCACTTCTGGCGCGTACGCAAGGACGGTGGTCTCTCACGGCCCTTGTGGAAGCTGAAAAAGAAGACGCCACCTCAACTGGTGACGATTGGCGCTCCGGCTGAAGTTGCTGCCTTGCAGACTGTTCCTGCTTCTACAACCAAAACATACGGATTGATGGAAGTAGTAACTGGAAAGCCGATCTTCGAGACGATTGCACCGGAAGAAGCGGATGAAGAGGTTTTCTCTTATCCATATGCTTTTGTACGCGAGGCTGTGACGTTGATGGCGACAGTAACAACCATCATGACGATCTCGCTCTTCTTCAATGCGCCGCTGGAAGAACTGGCCAATCCAGCAAAGACACCGAATCCGGCCAAAGCCCCGTGGTACTTCCTCGGACTGCAGGAGTTGGTAAGCCACTCGGCGTTGCTCGGTGGTGTTGTGATTCCTGGTTTGATGGTTGTTGCTTTGCTGCTGATTCCGTATATTGACAGAAATCCTAGCCGTCATCTGCGTGATCGAAAGTGGGCGCTGTGGATATTCACCATCTTTGTTGTTGCAAATCTGATTCTGATCGTGATTGGCACATTCTTCCGCGGACCCGGCTGGGCGCTGGTTCCACCGTGGGTTCATGTCACGGGAGGTGTTGAGTAATGGAACGCAGACTACAACAAATCTTCTTTGCACTGAGTTTTCTGGCCCTCGCCTTGATCATCGCCGCAGGATGGCAGGCGGATACACCGAAGTGGAAGGATTACCAGAAGAACTACCACGCGCTTGAGGCGCAGGGTGAGCCCAACGCGGTGGCCAAGGCAACGGTCATCGCGACGCGGCCTGAGGTTCACCAGGTTATGCTGACAGGCCTTCAACGCGTGGACCGCTGCACCACCTGTCACCTCGGCGTGGAAGATCCTACAATGAAAGATGCGCCTGAGCCTTTCACGTACCACGCAGGCCTTGGGCCTCACGTTCCTTCCAAATTTGGCTGCACCATTTGTCATGGTGGACAGGGTCTGGCAACGGATAAAGACAACGCGCACGGCAACGTGCAGTTTTGGCAGACTCCGCTTCTCCCAAAGGAGTACATTCGTGCCTCCTGCGGCCGGTGCCACAAGGAGGGAGATGTTCCCGGAGTTCCTGAACTCACTGAGGGCAAGCGCCTCTTTAATACGCAAGGCTGCCGTGGCTGCCACAAGCTCAATGGTGTGGGCGGTAGCATTGGCCCGGATCTGACGGAAGAGGGCGCGCAACATCGCTCTCCTGAGTGGCTGGCACAGCATTTCCTGACGCCGAATGCGGTCTCTGCTGGTTCGGCTATGCCCAACTTCCACTTCACCAAGGAGCAGGCAAAGGCGCTCACCTACTACATGCTCTCGCTCACCAGTGAGGACATGGGATCCTATTATTCGAGCGAGCGTTCGATTCCAGGCCCTGAGTATGGTCGTCAACTCTTCGCTGAAAAGAATTGCATCTCCTGTCATGCCATTGGTGGAGAAGGCTCAAAAACCGGTCCTGATCTACTTGGAGTAGTGAAGCGGCACTCGCCTGAATGGCTCGATGAGCAGTTGGTGAATCCGGAGCTTGTATACCCGGGTAGCGCGATGCCGGCCTACGATCTCGATCCGAACTCACGCAAAGCGCTGCTGGCGTACATGGCAGTGGCCACTCCTGAGGATGCTCACCTGTTGCTCGCAAACCAATCACGTACGCTCAAGCCTGAAGAGATTGCAATCGAAGCCGGTAAGCAGGACTTCGCGCGATTTGGATGCGTGGGTTGCCACGGAACCGAATTGCAGGGCGGTGTTCCGAATCCAAATGCACAGGGCGGGGAAGTTCCATCACTTCTGCATCTCTCCGACGATTACACAAAGGATGAAGTCGTTGCTGTGATTAAGGAAGGGCGCATGCCCCCGCTGGATAATCCAAAGGGGCCAACACCACCACTCTACATGCCCTCGTGGAAGAATCTGCTGAGTCGCGAGGACATCAACCGAATTGTAGATTATCTCTGGTCGAAGCAACAGCAGAAAAAGGCTGATAACTGGTAATCGAAAAGCATCGATCACGGATTCAAAGACAGGTGGAGCGGATTTTTCCCTCTCCACCTGTCTTTATTTTCTGTACAGATCAATTTGTTTGAGAGTCAAGCAATGCGTGACTGAATAGGAATTTCAATAGTGAGACAAGCGCCACCTTTCAAATTATTTGCCTTTATGAATCCGCCATGCGCACGTACAACCGCCTCAACGAATGCCAGGCCCAGTCCGCTACCGGTAGAGGTTTCTCCCTTGACACTTTTTTCAAAGATCCGGTCTATGATTTGTATAGGAAAGCCCGGACCGTCATCATACATACGAAGAATGCACAATTCATTTTCAATTTGCAGGTCAATGTGAACGGTAGAGTTGCGAGGAAGGTGCTTGATGGAGTTGTCCAGCAGATTGGCAAACATTCTATGCATGAGCGCCTGATCGGCATAGATGATGATGGGGCTGGTAGAGTTCATTTGAAGATGAATTCCATGTTCTACCAAGCTCGGTTCATAGAGATTCACCATGGATAGCACTAGCTCGTTCAGGTCAATTGTTTCTCGACGCAGACGCAGTGCCTCGGCATTGGCTTCGGCGACATCTAGTGATTGGGTGAGAAAGTTTGAAAGTTTGTCTATCTCTTCGAGCGCTGCGGCCATGGGTTCGAGCCGTGCATCTTCACTTTCTGCGAGCAAAGCCAACTCCAACTTGCCGCGAATAGCCATCAGAGGGCTGCGTAGGTCGTGGGCAAGCGAGTCAGTGATGGTGTGAAGTTGACGGACAGCACTTTCTATTCTGTCCAGCATATGATTCAAGGTGCTGGCCAGATGCGCAATCTCGTCGCGGTTTGCTCCAACAATGACTCGCGAATTCAGATTCTCCTGTCCAATATGCGCTGCGGTTTCAGTGATCTTCTGCACCCGCATTAGCATGCGCCGCGAGCTGTTGAAAACCAACAGAAATCCGAGCAGCACAATACTCAAACAGATGGCTATAAGAAAAAGTCTCATGCGGCGCAGAACGCGTCTGTCATTTCGTTCAGAGAGGCCGAGATAAACGTGGCTGCCATCATCGATCTGGATGCAGGCAACACGATATGGAATTTTGTACCCAGCTACATCCAGGTCAGCCAATTTGCCTGGGATGATTGAACTGGCGACAATGGCCGCGTGGAAAGGAGCGCTATCACCTTTTCCAACCCACAACTTGAGTGATCGGTCTGGTGCGGCTTCGAGAAAAAATACGGCTTCGTTTGGGTCTGAACCTGCTTTGTGATCGTTAGGTACTTCATTGGTTGCCAGCTCGGCAACCTCGTCGACTATGCGATCGTAGAGAGCGCCCTTGGGTGTGTGTTCGGCTACTTCGCCCAGGACTTCGACTTCGCCGGAGAGCCACGAGTCACTGCGATTTTGAATCTCACGCGAGACAAATTTATTGAGAAATAAAAAAACGATTAGAGCACCGACTGCAAAAGCAAGCGTACCCCACGCGGAGATGCGCCAGGCAGCGGTGCGTGTGAATTTTTTATTTGTCCCGGAGTACATAGCCGACCCCACGAATTGTGCGAATCAGTGGTGGTGTATTGCGGATTTCAATCTTTCCGCGCAGTCGATAGATTTGCACGTCCACAACATTTGTCTCCGGCTCTATTCTCATTCCCCAAACCTGGTCGAGGATCATGGAGCGGGTGACAATACGCCCTGCATTGCGGCAGAAGTATTCAAGCAGCGCAAATTCCTGCGTCGTGAGTTGGAAAACTTCTCCGGCACGTGATGCCTCACGTCTCAACAAATCCAGCTTGAGGTCCAGCACCTGCAAAGTAGTAGGGCCTTCGGCAGGCGGTGTGTTTCTACGCAATAGATTTCTTAAGCGTGCCAGAAGTTCCGGTAAAGCGTAGGGCTTCGTGAGGTAATCATCACCACCCAACTCCAGACCGCGTACACGTTCGTCGAGGGTGCGGCGCGCAGAGAGAATGAGCACCGGCGCACGCAGACCTTTCTGCTTAAGACGTGTGATGAGCGAGAGGCCATCTTCATCGGGAAGTCCGAGATCGAGAATGATGGCAGCAAAATCGCCAGTCTCGGCGACTAGCTCAGCGGCTTGGGCTGTGGGGGCAATCTCGACTTCAAAGCCGTTTTGAGTCAGGGATTGGTCAAGGAACTTCTGGTTGGCAACGTCGTCTTCAATGACTAGCAAACGCATACTCATAATATTAGTACTCGTGGGCGGGTTTTGAATCGACCACGTCTCTTTTGTCTGGGTGATTCCCATTTCAGCATCTCATTACTGCACGCGACTTCCGTTCAGCTTCAGGTCGATCTTCACTTCTTTTGCGACCTTGAGGAACATGATGCTCGGGTCCTTGACGCCCCAACTCACATAGGGAATGGTGAAGCTGCCAGTTGCTGTGAGGTGATCACCTTCGAAATGAACGATCATTGGAAGCGAAAGAGGATGGCTCTGGCCGAGCAGTGTGAAGTTGCCTACAACCTGAATCTTCGTGTCGCCCGTAGCCTGAATGTTGCCTGTATATTTTATCGGCGTGAATGCAATCTCCGGAAATATGTTGGCCTTCAGTTGATCTGTGGTCATTTTCTTGTCGCGTGATTTATTCTCGCTGTTGCCACTGCTGGCATCTGCGGCAATCTTTCCGCTCATGGCGCCCGTGGCGCGGTTGAAATTGAAATCTCCGCCGCTCAGATGAAAGACTCCAACAACATCGTGGCCAGATTCGCCCAAGGTGAAATGTACTTCGCTGGTTGCCGGATCCAGACGATAATGCTCCTGCGCATGAAAGCTCGTTGCGGTGAAGCAAATTAGTGTCAATACAAGCAGAATTGAAAAACTTTTGTGGAATTTGGGCTGCTGTTTAGATTTTTGAACATGCGTCTGTACGATTGCCATGGCGATTTCCTGTGAAGAACAAGTCTGTGGGGTTATGAATGAGTGGACGAAATTGCGATTTGATTAGTCTGACGTAATTCCTGCATCAAAAGTTGAACGATTTTCAGAAAATGACGAGAATGTAACCTGGGGAGATTTTCTACTCGATGAAGGAACTGCGTGCGCTTGCTGCACGCTGGCGCGTCCACTACAAAGCAGTCAGGCCTCACTCGTTGCAGGGTTACAGATCGCCCGCGCCGGCAACATGGCTGAGCGAAACATCTAAACTGTATGGAAAAGTGGAAAGCAAAGAACGCTTACCACTTTCCCTCACCCCCGACTACTGCGACGGGGAATATCAATCACACGTTGCGCTACACTACAAGCTCGCTGGTACAAAAAATCTTGCAGGCAAAAAATGAAATTGTAGAACAGTACTAGATTGCTTTTGCTATATGAACTGAGTCGTTGAAGTTCAATGAACAATTACTGAACCTAGTGCCTGCAAACCTGCTAGAAAATCTGCTCGATTTTAGGGTGTACAAAAGCATACAATCTGACTCGAGTGAGAGTCGGATATATATTTAAGTCTTATTGGGTCTTGGTGGGCAGTGAGGGACTCGAACCCCCGACATCCTGCTTGTAAGGCAGGCGCTCTAACCAACTGAGCTAACCGCCCACGTTCTCTATCCATCATAACATCCAATGTGTTTTCTCTCGCGATGAATTGATAGATCCAGTGGTTGCAATTGATAGACCCAGTGGTTGCAGTTGATAAACTTTGATGGATGGTTCGATTGATTACAAATGCCGATGATTTTGGGCTGACGGGCGGTGTGAATCGCGCGATTGAGGAGCTCAATCAAACAGGGTTGCTGACCAGCGCGACGCTGATGGCCCGCGCCCTAGCGACCGATAATGCATGTGCTGTTGCATTGCGAACGCCATCTCTGGGTGTGGGTTGCCACGTGGTACTGGTGGACGGCGAGCCAGTGCTGCGCACGGAAAAGTTGCCGACTCTCGTGGATCAGAAAACGGGAAGATTTACGCCGACGCTTGGTAAATTTTTAGGGCGGTTAGTTAGCGGACGGATAAAGTCGAGTGAGATTGAAGCTGAAGCAGCGGCGCAGATGGAACTGCTCAGGATGCGCGGTTTGAAGCTGACGCACGTGGATACGCACAAGCATACGCATATGTTTCGTGGTGTGCTGGAGCCATTGTTGCGCGCGGCCAAAGCTCAGGGCGTGGTTGCGATTCGAAATCCATTTGAGCCGGCATGGAGTGCGGCATCAACTCAGGGTGCGCCCTTTGTACGGCGTATTCAAGTGGCGTTGATGCGGAGATTGTTGCCGGGATTCCTGAAGCGTGTGAAAGCAGCAGGACTCAAAACAACTGATGGCGCGTTAGGTGTGTTGGCGACGGGAACACTTGATGCAGTGACCGTGCGAACTCTTATGGATGCACTCGAAAAGAATGCGCCCGCTGATTCAACATGGGAGTTGGTGACACATCCTGGCTACTTTGACGGGGATTTGGCCCAGGCGCAGACGCGATTGTTAACTTCACGCGAGGTAGAGCGGGTGGCGCTGCTGACGCTCAAAGAATTTCCGCAGTTCCGGCTGATTCACTTCGGGCTGTTGTGATTTTTGACCGCGCAAGCGTGAACAGGTCCAGAATAATTTCCATTTTCCTGCAAATATTCACGTAATTTATTCAGTATTTGCAGAGTCTTTTATCGATTGAATCCCGTACTATCAATCAGACATCAAACAAACATTAAAAGACCGGAAGAATCTCATGCGCATTGGCATCACTTGTTACCCCACTTATGGCGGATCAGGAGTTGTGGCGACGGAGCTGGGCATTGAACTGGCTGCGCTCGGCCACGAGGTACACTTCATCTCTTACTCGCAGCCCTTTCGTTTGACGGGACGCAGTGAGGGGATTTTCTATCACGAGGTCCCGGTTTCCAGTTACCCGCTGTTTGAGTTCCCGCCCTATGATCTGGCGCTGGCCTCACGCATGGCCGAGGTCGCGGAGTTTTGCAATCTCGATCTTTTGCACGTGCACTACGCGATTCCGCACGCGGTCAGTGCGTTGCTGGCGCGTCAGATGCTCGAGGCGCGTGGACGCAAGCTGCCCTTTGTGACAACGCTGCATGGAACGGATATTACACTGGTTGGGCTCGATCGCGGCTATCTCCCGATTACGCGCTTTGGAATTCAGGAGAGCGATGGTGTGACCAGCATCTCGTCCTATCTACGTGAGCGCACGCTTGTGGATTTCAACGTCACGCGGCCGATTGAAGTGATTCCTAATTTTGTGAATTGCGATGTGTACCAGCCTATGCCGGAGGAAGAACGGTCTCAAGCAAGGCTGCGTTTTGCTGCGCCGGATGAGCTGGTGATGATGCATCTCTCCAACTTTCGCCCGGTGAAAAGAGTGACGGATGTAGTGAAGGTCTTTGCGCAGATTGCGCGCGCTGTGCCGGCGCGGCTGGTGCTGATTGGCGATGGGCCTGATCGCTCGGCGGCGGAGTGGCTGGCACATGATTTGGGATTGAATACGCGGGTGCAATTCATCGGTAAGCAGGACCAGGTTCACAAGCTGCTGCCGTTGGCTGATCTGATGCTGATGCCGAGTGAGCAGGAGTCCTTTGGGCTGGCTGCGCTTGAAGCGATGGCCTGCTCTGTGCCGGCAGTTGCGACGAATGTTGGTGGTGTGCCGGAGCTGATTGATCACGGCGTTACTGGGCTGCTCTACGAAGTTGGCGAAGTGGACGAGATGGCCGCTGGCGCCCTTGAACTGCTGCGAGATCGTGCGCGGTTTGAAGAAATGCGACTTGCTGCGAGACGAATTGCAAAAAAGAAATTCTGCGCGAACGATATTGTGAAGAAATATGTGGAGTTTTACGAATCGATCCTTGCAAATAATTAATTTTGAAATTTTGAGCCTCTTGCAAAACTCTATTGCGAGTGCGGTCATTTGGCCCCGGAGGGGCCATCGAAAATAGCCCAGGATAGTACCTGAGCGTAGCCAGGGCTGAATCCTGTTTAGCTTGGTAATTTTGCAAGAGGCTCGTTAGTTCGATGCGGCGACTGGAATCTCGATCGAAACGAGTGTCCCGCGCCCGGGGCTGCTGACAACGGTGAAGCGCGCGTTGCCTCCATAGAGTACTTCAAGCCGTTCGCGCACATTCTTCATTCCAATTCCATTGCTGGCTGGCCGCAGTTCGTTCTGTGGACGGCCGCCGATGCCGACTCCGTCATCTTCAACCTCGATGATGGCGCGATCGCTCTGCAAGCGGCTGCGCAGAGTGATTTGCCCGCCATTGATGCGCGATTCCAGACCGTGCTTGATGCAATTTTCAATCAGCGGCTGCAGGAGAATGCTCGGTACCTGAACTTCGAGCGTGACAGGGTCGATCTCTTTTATGACGCGTAATTTTTCCGTGCCAAATCGGATGACCTCAATATCCAGGTAGTCGTCGGTGAAAGAAAGCTCATCGCGAAGGCTGACGAAAGTGTCGTGATCGCGCAGGAGCGCGCGCAGAATATTGGCGAGCTTGACAGTCATTTTGCGGGCTAGCTCTGGCTCGACGCGAACGAGAGAGGCAATGGAATTGAGCGTGTTGAAGAGGAAGTGAGGATTGATCTGACGGCGCAGAGCGTCGAGCCGTGCTTCAAGCAGGAGCCGCTTTTGCTCCTCAAGTTTGAGCTCGATGCGCAGTGTGTTCCAGACCTTGAGCGCAACGCCGACCACCATTGGCGCGGAGACAAGGACCAGGAAACGAATCCAGAGTTGCGTAGGTTCAAGCGCGAAGAGGCGCTTGGGATGAACGTATGCGATCCAGTCGCGAATCGCTTCCATCAACACAATGAGAAAAAGGAGAAGGAACTGGCGGTCAATGCGCGGCTTGCTGAGGTTGCGTCGAATCCAGCGGTAAAGGCTCAGATCGATGAAGGGCGTGAAGGACCAAATTTCTTCCTGCTCGACCAGGAGACCGAGTATGCCGGCAACCAATCCCACTGCTGCGTTGAAGGGCAATGCGAGATACTCGTGATGCAACAGCGCAGGTAAGGAAAGTACACAACCGCCGATGATGGCTGAGCTGGGACCGAGAAGTAGCCCGAGCAGAATGATGGCCTCAAAAGAAATATCGGCGGCGAGGAAGTTGGGGACTGAAGTGCGTACCAGAACGCCGAGTGTCAGTGGGACAAGGAAGAATGCGAGTAGGGTCATCGTCTCGCGGCGGCGGCGATGCTCAAGAAAGAGCAGGCGCTCGAAGACGCGCGAGCGGGCGAGGGCGCTCGCGACGGCCGCGGCGACGCCGAGCTTGACGAGGAGCGTGATAAGGATGAGTTTGTCCGTCATGAATCCTATGGACGACCTTTACATCCAATATACAGCGCAGTTGACGTGTCTCATGCGGTGAACCCTCCGCGTGGCGCTACAGGATAAAATCAGTCTATGGGCTACACGAATGTGAAAAAGATCGCCGACGCAGATTTTCCTACTCGCTGGGGGCAGTTTCGTATTCTCGGCTTCGAGGGCGAGCTTGCGGAGCCACGCCATTGCGATCAAAATGGCACGCAGAAGAATGAAGTCGAGGGTCTGGTCGCGCTGGTGATGGGCGATGTTTACTCTGCGCCGCCGCTCGTGCGGATTCACTCGCAATGTTTGACAGGCGATGTTTTTGGCTCGCTGCGTTGCGATTGCCGCGAGCAGTTGGAGCGTGCGCTCGAGGAAATTTCGGCGGCTGGAGCGGGGATATTACTCTACGAGCAACAAGAAGGCCGCGGGATTGGCTTGATGGCCAAGCTGCGGGCTTATGAACTTCAGGACAAGGGACGGGATACTGTTGAAGCCAATGTGGAGCTGGGCTTTGCGCCTGATTGCCGAGCATATGAACTGCCCGCTGCGGTGCTCAATTTGATGGGCGTCAAAGCGGTCAAGCTGATGACAAACAATCCGGAGAAGGTTGCAGCCATGGAGTCGGCCGGAGTGCGCGTGGTGGAGCGGGTTTCTGCTGAAGTTGTGCCGCAGGCGAGCTTTGAACAGTATGTGCGCACCAAGCAAGCGAAGATGGGACATATTTTGGATGGAGTAGTAGAGAAGGATTAATTTCTTCGATCAATTTAAATTTTTAGAATTCGAATGTTGGATTACTTGTCTCTCGCAACCACAAAATCAGGAACCCAGAGCAGTGCGCGCTTCGATTCTGAATCAGGGAAGCGTGAAAGCTCTTCGCGGGCGATTGTTGAGTAGTGGTCGGCTGCGGCCATCGCGTAGTCAACGCTCTTGTACTTGCCGAGCAGCGCCTGAATTTCTTCGCGGCTGACGCGTGTGAAACTGCGGTCGTCGAGCACGGCTTGAATAAGCGCCTGTTCGGCTGCGGTGCCATGTTGGTAAGCGTGTATGACAGAGAGCGTGGCTTTGCCTTCGCGCAGGTCGCTGGCCACGGGCTTGCCGAGAACCTCTTCGGTTGCAGTCAAGTCAAGCACATCGTCGACAATCTGAAATGCGAGACCAACTGCGCGACCGTAATTGCCCAGAGCTTCTTCTTCTGCCGGGGTTGCACCGGAGAGAACTGCGCCGAGCCGCATTGAGGTGGAGAAGAGGCAGGCTGTCTTGCGGTAAATCAGATTGTAATAATCCCCTTCGTTGACGGCAAGGCCGAGCTTTTCAATCTGCAGTAGTTCGCCTTCAACCATCTGTTGTGTCAGTGCGATAAGCAGATCTAAAATCCGCAAATTGCCCTCTTCCAGAGCAATGCGGAAGGCCTGCATATAGAGCCAATCACCGGCGAGCACGCACTTCTCATTGCCCCATGTGGTGTTGGGCGAGGGACGCCCGCGGCGCGTCTCAGCGGCGTCGATGATGTCGTCGTGAACCAGGGTTGCAGTGTGGACAAGCTCAACAACTGCACCCAGACGAATGGAGCCGTGTCCGGAATATCCAAGCAGGCGCGCTGAGAGAAGCAGCAGCGACGGGCGCACTCGCTTGCCGCCGCCCTCGCGCAGGTACTCGGCAATCTCCGTAATAGTGCTGACGTTTGAGATGGCGTCGCGGCCTAGCTCCTGCTCGATGGCCAAGAGGTCATCCTTGAGCAGGTCAAATACCTCCCGTGCCGTCGCCATTGCAAGTGTGCTCAAAGTCGTTAGCTTCCAATCCCTCAGTTGTGTGTTGCCGATTCTGAACTGTGCCGTGTGCTCTCTTCAGTCTAACTGCACACTGCTGAATCTGAAAAAATCTTTGCTTGCACCGGAGATTTTGCTCCCGTTTAGTTGGTGCGGTAGTTGGTGAATTGCAGCTCGATGCCCAGATCCTTGCCGCGTAGAAGTGCAATGATGCCTTGCAGATCGTCGCGATCCTTGCCGCTGATGCGCACCGTGTCGCCGTTGATTGAAGCCTGAACCTTGCGCTTGGAGTCCTTGACCAGCTTCACAATCTCTTTGGCTTTTTCTGAGGGGATGCCCTGCGTGAGCGTGATTCGCTGGCGAACGCTTTGCCCCGTGGCTTCTTCAAGCTTGCCGTAAGTCAGGTTCTTGAGCGAGACGCCGCGCTTGACGAGTTTCTGGCCGAGAATCTCCTTGACGGCTTCAAGCTTGTACTCGCCCGCCGACGCCATGAGGATTTCCTTGTCGCTGTTCTCTAGCTTGATCTCGGAGTGCGAGTCCTTGAGGTCGAAGCGCTGGTGAATTTCCTTGAGGGCCTGATCGATTGCGTTGCGCACCTCTTGAATCTCCACTTTGCTGACGATGTCGAATGAATTGTCCTGTGCCATAATCTCTTCTCCGCGTCCGGATCTGCCAATCTCGTTGCGCCGTCGGTGTAAGCGCGCGCAGGCCAACGTGAGCATTCCTGGGGTGGTGCTGAGTTTTCCGTTACATCTATTAGTTTCCCACGTCAGGGGGCAGCCGAAACAGCCGCAGGAAATTTTTAGTGGATTCTGCAGCAATTACCTCTGGAGTGACGCCTCTCACAGCGGCTAAAGTGGCGGCTGTGCGGGCGACGAAGGCGGGCTCATTGCGCTTGCCCCGATCAGGCGCGGGAGCAAGCCAGGGAGCGTCGGTTTCAACGAGCAGTGAATCGATTGGCAGAAGGCCGGCTACCTCACGCAAAGAGTCTGCCTTGGCGAAAGTCAGGTTGCCGGCGAATGAAATGAGGAAGCCTGATTCAATAGCCCGTTGAGCTTGTCTGAGTGAGCCGGAAAAGCAGTGCATGATGCCTCCGATCCCCGTCGGGCGCCAGTCGGATTCGAGTATCGTGAAGAGGTCGTCCCAGGCTTCGGTATTGGCGACCGGGTCGTCGCCCTTGGCGCGGCAGTGAATCAGAATGGGCCGCTTATGTTTGGCCGCGACTTCAAGTTGCTGCTTGAGGCCGGTGAGTTGAATCTCGCGGGGCGCGCCATCGTGGTAGTAGTCAATGCCGATTTCGCCGCAAGCGATGACTTCAGGCTGAGCAAGCAGATGGTCGAGCTTGGCGAGAAGTTTTTCGTCAATCTCGTGCGTGTTGTGCGGGTAGACGCCGGCGGAAGCAAAGAGTTTGGGCAGCCCTTCAATCCGTTCACCATTTTCCCCGCTGAACTCGCGGCAGAGATTCAGCGCCCCGTCCATGTTGATCGCTTCTTCCCCGATTCCAATAGAGAGCAGCAGACCAACACCTTCCGCATAGGCGCGTTGAAGAACCGCGCGACGGTCCTCAGAGTAGCGTTCGTTATCCAGATGAATGTGCGAATCAATGAGCAATAAAAGGGACCTCTGTATTACTTCAATCGCGCGCCAAGCGGAACATCCTCGTGGAAACCGGCCAGCGCGGGAACACCGCCTTCAAGCGAGGCGGCGAGCAGCATTCCATGCGACTCCAGTCCACGCATCTTGCGCGGCGCTAGGTTGGCAACAATAACAATCTTGCGGCCAACGAGTTTTTCCGGCTCGTAGTACTCGGCGATGCCGGCGAGAATCTGGCGCTTCTCATAGCCGAGATCGACTTCAAGGCGCAGAAGTTTGTCAGCTTTGGGAATGCGCTCGGCGACGATAATCTGCGCGACGCGCAGTTCGATCTTGATGAAGTCGTCAATGCTGATCAGCGGCTTTTCTTCCGTCGCAGGAACAACCGCAACAGGCTCAACTGATGTTGCGGCAACAGGCGAGGGTATTGCAGTTGCAACAGGTGCTTCGGCCTTTTCTGCCGCAGGTTTCACAGCTTCAACGGCCTTCGTCTGATCAGCGGACTCCATCTTCGGTGCTTTTGCGGCGGAGCCGCCGCTGGCCTCACCGCAGGTGACTTCAGCGGGCGCTTTCTTCACATCGTTCCCGCCGGCAGCCTCAACAGCGCTGTGCGGATTTTGATCTTCAAGATTCTGCATACGATCGATTGCATCCTTCTCCGCGCGCGGGAAAAGCGGCGCGGGTTCACCAAATTTTGTTCCACTCTTGAGTCCGCCCCAGGCAAGGCTCTTGAGGAAATTTTTCTTTGAGGCTTCGCTGATTTCTCCCTGCCCCAACTGCCGCCAGACGATCTCGGCTGACGCAGGCAAAATCGGATAGACCAGCGCCGTAAGCACTCGAATCGCCTCTGCCGCAGTGGCCAGAACGCGCGCCTGAAGTGCCGCGTGGTCAGCGTCCGTTCGTTCTGCGGGCTTCTTCCACGGCGCGTTTGCTGTCAGGTAGCCGTCAGTCTCAGCGACCAAAACCCAGAGAGTCTTGAGCGCGCCTGAAAAATCAAATGCGTCAAAGCTGCGATTGAACTCCGCGATTGTCGCAGTTGCTGATTCGCTCAGTTTTTCTTCTGCATCGGTCAGCTTGCCTGCACTGGGAACCGCGCCCTCAAAGTATTTGTGAATCATGTTGACGACGCGGCTGACTAGATTACCGTAGCCATTGGCGAGGTCGCCGTTATAGCGCTGCACCAACGCATCAAAACTAAAGCCGCCATCCTGACCAAAAGGTATTTCCCGCAGCAAAAAATACCGCAGTGCATCAACACCAAGTACGTCGGCGACTGACTCCGCGCGCACCACGTTGCCGCGCGACTTGGACATTTTGCTCTGCTCAAAAAGCAGCCAGCCGTTGGCGCGCACCGAGCGCGGCAGTGGTATTCCGGCTGCCATTAAAAATGCAGGCCAGTAGACGCAGTGAAAGCGGCTGATCTCCTTGCCGATCAGGTGAATGTCGGCGGGCCAGAATTTTTCAAAGCGCGCCTTCGATTCTGCATCATCAGAACCGTAGCCCAGCGCGGTAATGTAATTCGCCAGCGCGTCCAGCCAGACGTAGACAACATGCTTCTCATCGCCGGGGACAGGAATGCCCCACGAAAAACTCGTCCGGCTCACCGAAAGATCCTTGAGGCCGCCGCGTACAAAGGAAAGAATCTCGCGGCGCATCGAGTCAGGCGCCATGAACTCCGGATGCGACTCGTAATAATCGAGCAAGGGGCGCTCGAAGGCCGATAGTTTGAAAAAGTAATTCTCTTCGCTCACCGTCTCGGTCACGCGGCCGCAATCCGGGCAGATGGTGCCCGGCTCGCCGTCAATATAGGCCTCGTCCGAGACGCAATATTGGCCCGTGTACGAGCCCTTATAGATGTAACCGCGATCGCGCAGCGTGACAAAAAGCTTTTGCACGCCGCGCTTGTGGCGCTCTTCCGTCGTGCGGATAAAATCGTCAGGCGTCAGTCCAAGCCGCTCCCATGAACTGCGGAACTCATTCGAGACCTTGGCCGCGAACTCTGCCGGAGTGCTGCCGGCGAGTTTAGCCGAGCGCTCAATCTTCTGTCCATGCTCATCCGTGCCGGTCAGAAACCAGGTTTCAATTCCGAGCGCGCGCTTGCGCCGCGCAATGGCGTCGCAGACGATCGTCGAGTAGGCATGGCCCAGGTGTGGGCGCGCATTGACGTAGTAGATCGGCGTTGTCAGGTAAAAACGTTCGCTCACGGGTCTCTTCTTGGCTTTCTTGTGGTCTCTTTCCAGTTTAAGGCATGGCTCTGAATTTATGTGCGCTGAGCAGTCCAGAAGACGGGCTCTGATAAACTTGGGGCTAGGATTTTTTCTTTTTTCTACCGTCTCTGACCCGTATCCATGAGGATTTTCCCACGTGTATCTTGAACTCCAACAGCGGCTTTCGGCGCGCCTGAGCGCGGTCCTACTCTCCCTTTACCAGATTGAGCTCAACGGTTTCGCAATCGAACAGCCGCCGGATCTCAACTTTGGCGAGTACGCGTTGCCCGTGGCCTTTGAACTGGCGCGCAAGCTGCGCAAGGCGCCCAAGGTGATTGCCACAGAGATTGCTGCCGCGCTGGTTCCGGTTGAGGGCTTTGCAAGTTTTGAGGTCGCCGGCGCAGGTTACATCAACGCACGGCTCGCTCGTGCAACAGCGGCGCAGTTGATTGCAGGCGATGCGGAGAAAAAGCCTGTGGCGCGTGAACGGGTTTTAGTCGAGCACACCAGCATCAATCCCAACAAGGCCGCGCACATTGGTCACTTGAGAAATGCCATCCTCGGCGATACCTTTGTGAATCTGCTGCGTGCCACAGGGCACTCAGTTAAAGTGCAAAATTACATCGACAACACCGGTGTGCAGGTTGCAGATGTCGTCGTGGGATTCCTGCAGCTTGAGGGCAAAACGGTTGCCGAAGTTGAAGCCGAGATTACACGGCGCGATGGATTGGCTGCGGCTTCGACGGATAAGAAAGAAGCCTTTGATTACCGCTGCTGGGATTTGTATGCGCGAGTTTCGCAGTGGTACAGCGAGGGATCGCTTGAAGAGCAAGCCGCAAAGAAGAAGATTCGGCTCGACACCCTGCACTTGATTGAAGAAGGCGGAAATGAGACAGCGGAGATTGCGGAGTTGATCTCCACAGCTGTGCTGCGCCGGCATCTGGAGACGATGTTCCGTCTCGGCATTGAGTATGATTTTCTGCCCCGTGAGAGCGAGATACTGCACCTGAAGTTTTGGGAATCCGCCTTTGATAAGTTGAAGGCGACCGGAGTTCTCTATCTCGAAACCGAGGGCAAAAACAAAGGCTGCTGGGTGATGCGCAGGGCCGGTGTTGAAGAGATTGAGGGCACTGACGAAGACGCCAAAGTTATCGTGCGCTCGAACGGGACCGTGACTTACGTCGGCAAAGACATTGCCTACCACATGTGGAAGTTCGGCCTGCTCGGTCGTGACTTCGGATACAAGCCGTTCCACAAATATCCCGATCATGAATGCTGGATCTCGACGGAGCATGGCGTCGCAGACCATCCGCACTTCGGCGGCGTGGAAGCAATTTACAATGTCATCGACTCGCGGCAGAGTGATCCGCAGTCCAACGTCATTCAAGCCCTGCGCGGAATGGGACACAATGCCGAGGCCGATCATTACACCCATTTCAGCTACGAGATGGTGGCGCTGACGCCTCGCTATGCCGAGGAGCTTGGCTACAAGGTCAGTGAAGAGGACAAGAAAAAATCTTACATCGAAGTCAGCGGGCGCAAGGGATTCGGCGTGAAGGCCGATGACCTGATGAACCTGATGATTGCGGCATCGCGCGGCGAGACATTGAAGCGGCATACCGATTGGTCCGAGGCCGACGTGCAGAAGACCGCCGAGCAGATTGCGTATGGCGCGCTGCGTTACTTCATGCTCCGGTACACGCGCAACTCGGTGATTGCCTTCGATCAGAAAGATGCGCTGGCGATTGAGGGCGAGACCGGACCCTATGTGCAGTACGCGCTGGTGCGGGCGAAGAACATCTTCCGCAAAGCCGGAGTGAGTCCCGAAGCGGCGTTAGCGGAGATAGCGGAGTCAGCGGAGTTAGCCCCGATTCTCGATGCAGATGCGAGCGAGGATATTTGGACGCTGCTGGTGAGAGCTTCAAAGCGGAGCTTTGTGCTGGAGCAATGCTTGAGTTCGTCGGAGCCGGCGTTTTTGGCCAAACATGCTTTCCAGTTGGCGCAGGATTTCAATAACTTCTACCACAAGCACCATATTCTGACGGAAGAAGATCCTGCGCGGAAACAACTTCTGTTGGCTACGGCTGCAATTGCGTTGCGCGAGTTGATTGCAACGCTTGCGCTGCTGGGGATTGATTCGCCAGAAGCGATGTGATTTAGAGCCCGATCACTTTTCTCCTATTCATCCACCGAATCGTCCCTGGAATCATCTTGGGGATCGCCCTCGGATTCGTCCTCGGAATCGCCGTCAACGTCGCCGTCGGAATCGTCTGTGTCGAGATTGGCAATCAAAGTGCGTTTTAGAGAGGGGGGAGGGGGGTAGGCTGTGAAACTGTGAAGCTGTGAGGAATCGGGGAGTCCGGTCTTGGTCTCTTCGCGGTGCAATTTTTCAGCAGCAGTTTTTGGCTTGGGGGTACGCTGGAGGTTCGTCATTGCGACCTGGGCTGCGTAGAGAAGTTTGCTGCCGAGCTTGTCGTCGATGTAATCGAACATCATTCCATGCGAGACACAGGCGATGAAATCGGAGATGTCCTGTTGCGAGCCGAGCCTGGGCATGGCGTTGCGATAGGCGGTACGCATCATATCCTGGCGATCGTAGAAGCCAATGCCGACTCGACGTGCTTGATTGTGCGCGTCATTTGCAGCGACGATGCATGCGTCGACGGCGGAAAGCTGCTCTTCGTTTTTAACCAGATCATCTTCCATGGATTGATTGTGCGGTAAAGGAAGGAAATAATCTGCAAAGCTTTGCAGGGATCAGAAGTCAGATGTCAGGGGTCAGGGTGTGATGTTATTTTGTGGGATGGGTTGGGGTAGAAGGCGCGCCGATCCTACCCCTGTTTGAAGCATGCTGGCGCGGGTGACATTTCAGCCCATCCGCCTTCGCCAAATGGCTTCGGCGCGACAAGCCCGGCGCGGCAGACGTAGAGTTTTGGATGGTTTTCGGCACGACTGAAAGTCGTGCCCTTTCACAATGCACGAGAACTGGGGTTTGTTGGTTCCCACCCTTTCCGCAAAGTGCGCGGCATGGATGGGGCACCCGGCGGCAGACGGCCCGACTGAAGTCAGGCCCTGATACAAAGCACAAGAACTGAGGTTTATTGATTCCCATCCCTTCCGCAAAGAACGTGAAAGGATCGAGAGACACCCGGCATAATAGTATGTATATGACGCAAAGCATTGTGAGGACTATTCGTTAACGCAAGGAGTCAGTAATGCGCAAAAAAATCTTGTTTGCATTCATCTGTATTCTTCTCCAGATTACATATATTCATTGCGCAATAAGTCAGTCAAGTCAACAAAATATCGATCAATTGTTTTTAACTGCTGCAGAAAATGGAGATTTGGATCACGTAAAAGACTTAATTGAAAAAGGCGCTAATCCTGAAGCAGCTGACAAAGATGGGAGTACTGCTCTGATATTGGCATCTTTTCGAGGTCGGATCGAGGTCTGTAAATTGTTACTTGCGAGGGGTGCCAAATTAGAGGCGAAAAACAAGTTTGGCAATACGGCTCTATTTGCAGCGGCGGCGAAAGGTCAAGACGACCTCGTGAGTCTTTTACTGGAAAAAGGCGCAGACATAGAAGCCAGAACTGATAATGGCGGTACTCCACTTGATGCCGCAGCATTTGCTGGCAAACCGGAAACGATTAAATTATTGCTGGCCAAAGGTGCCAACATTGAAGCAAAAGCTAACGGCGATATTACGGCACTTTTACTAGCAGTTTTAGAAGGTCAAATAGATGCAGTGAAAGTGCTGTTGCAATATGGAGCCAATATCGAGGCCGCCAATCAAAATGGAGGTACTCCGCTCATGGTGGCTGCTCTCAAGGGAAAGCTTGATGTCGTGAGGCTGTTACTTATGCATGGAGCTGATATTGAAGCAAGATCTAAATTAGGCTTTACTCCGATAGCAGTAGCTTCAGGCGCAGGGAATTTGGATGTTGTGACGTTCCTTTTATTCGCGGGCGCTGATTACGATGCAAAGGACATAGTGGGAAATACTCCATTGATGGATGCCATCGCTCAAGGCAAACTGGAAGTGGTAAGACTTTTGTTGATTAAGGGTGTAAATACTCTAACAACAAATGGAGATAATAAAACAGCAATGGATATTGCCCTCTCTGCAGGCAATAAAGAAATTATTCAACTCCTACAAGATGCTTCGATAGCGAAGCAGGAAAAATCGCTCGGCAAGAAATAGACGAATATTGGGGATGTATTAAAAAATCGATTTTATCAGACAGTAATTCCGTAAATTTGTTAACCAATGGATACATTTCATAAATTACGTTTTGAATTTGCGCTGTCGTAACTCCTGTCTTGCTCAATCAAAAAACAGTGAGGGAAGTGTGGTGAGGGCAGGACACGCGAATATTAATGCGGTTGAATCCCAGGTCTCAAAAACGAGACCTGGGGCACCCGTAAATTCTTCAGTAGAAGAATCTATGTGACCATTTAGTAACTTTTCACCCACTCAACAAGTGAGCGGACGGCGATGCCGCTGGGGCCTTTGGCGATGTAGGGCTTGGTGTCTTCGATCCAGGCGAGGCCGGCGATGTCCAGGTGGATCCAGGGGGTTTCGCCCGCGAAGACGTGGAGGAACTCGGCGGCGGTGATGGCTCCGCCGTGGCGTCCGCCTGTGTTCTTGATGTCGGCGATGTCACTTTTGATTTGCTCGGCGTACTCTTCGCCGAGAGGAAGACGCCAGTATTTTTCGCCAGTGGTTTTTGCGGCGGCGGCGAATTTTTCCCAGGTGGGGTCATCGTTGGAGAAGGCCCCGACGTTGGTGGTGCCGAGCGCGACGACGCAGGCTCCGGTGAGGGTTGCGGCGTCAATCAAATGAGTGGCTCCGAGCTGGCGGGCGTAGGTGAGGCCATCGGCGAGGACTAGGCGGCCTTCGGCGTCGGTGTTGATGATTTCGATAGTCTTGCCGGGCTCGTCGTCGGAGAAGGGCATGGCGGTTTGCACGTCGCCGGGCTTTTGGGCCTTGCCGTCGGGCATGTTCTCTGCCGAGCAGACGACGCTGATGACGCGGACGTTGGGCTTGAGGAGGGCGATGGCGCGCATGGCTCCGATCATGGCTGCTGAACCGGCCATGTCGTACTTCATGAGTTCCATTTTTTCGGCGGGCTTGATGGAGATGCCGCCGGTGTCAAAGGTGATGCCCTTGCCGACGAGGCCGAGGACGGGGCCATCCTTTGGTGCGGGCTTACCTGGAACTACGGGGGGCTCGTATTTGAGGACGATGAGCGCGGGTGGTTCTTCAGAGCCCTGGGAGACGCTCCAGAATGCGCCCATCTTGAGCTCGTGGAGTTTTTCGGTGGAGTGGACTTCGCATTGGAGGCCGACTTCGTGGGCCATGACGGCGGCGCGCTGGCCGAGGATGGTGGGTGTGAGCTTGTTGCCGGGCTCGTTGACGAGGGTGCGGGCAAAGTTCTGGCTCTCACCGAGGATGAAGCCGGCGTTCACTGCGGCTTTAATGGCATCGGTTTCTGGAGCGATAAGGGTGAAGGATGCGATGGATTGATCTTTACGGTCACTGCGGTAGGTGTCGGGGTCGAAGTCGCCGATGAATGCGCCTTCAATGGCGGCCTGGGCGGCGGCTGCGGTGTCGAGCGCTTCGGATGTGGGGAGGGCGAAGACGAGGTCGCGGAGGTTGCGGGGTTTGCAGAAGCGGACGGCGGTTCCGGCGGCGTTGCGGAGGGCGATTGGAGCGAGCTTGTCGGCTTTGCCGAGTCCGATGATGAGAAGGCGCCTGGCTGCGATGCCGGCGGGGGCGTGGAGGAGCAGTGTCTCATTGGCGGCGGCCTTGAACTCGCCCGAAGAGAGGACGGCGGCACAGGCGGCGAGGAGGGCCGGGTCTGTGCTCAGGAGAGTGGGCTGCGGCTTGGCGTTGGGGCCTTTTGCGGTCTGGGTATCGGCGGCGGTGACGGCAAGGAGTTCAGTCTGAATGGAGGAGGGGTTGGAGGAAACGAGAACTGGATTCATGTGAGTATTATTTCACTTCCGAGGGCGGAGAGCATGGAATCCCCGGTCCCCAAAGGCGAGGGACCGGGGGCACCCGGAGTTTTGTTGGATTGAGAGGGCTATTTTTGGTTGCGGTGCTTGCTGGCATTGACGGCGGAGCGGGCTTCGCGGTCGGCTTCGCGGCGCTTTTCGGTTTCTCGCTTGTCCCAGTCCTGCTTGCCCTTGGCGAGAGCGAGTTCGCACTTGACTTTGCCGGCTTTGAAGTAAAGTCGGGTGGGGATGAGCGTATTGCCCTTGATCTGCGTCATCGAATGTAGCTTGCGAATTTCATCTTTGCGTAACAACAGCTTGCGGGTACGTGTAGAGTCGTGGTTCGCGATATTTCCGTGGGAATAAGGGCCGATATGGGCGTTCAGCAGAAAAGCCTCGCCATCTTTGATGAGCCCGTAGGAGTCCTTGAGGTTTGCCTGGCCTTCGCGGATGGATTTGACTTCAGTGCCGCGCAGTGCGACGCCGGCCTCGACCTTGTCGGAGAGGAAGTAATTGTGAAAAGCGGCGCGATTTTGGGCAGCGTCACGTTCGCCGCTTGCGACGGGGTCGCGAGGGCGCGGAGGCTTATTGGCAGCGCGCGGAGGCTGAACGATGACGTGGGTAGATTGACGAGCCATAAAGGTACCGAATCCCAGCTTAGCATTCAAGACAGTTTTCAGCAGCATTCAAGGCATTGAAATGCGCTTGCAAATGGCGGACTTTGTTAGAATTAAGCCCGTGGTCTGAAGTTTTTTAACCGTATCGGGAAAGCATCCCCCGCCGGCAGGAGTTCAATGAATCAGCGTTCAGCAGTCACCCAAGCAAAACGAGCCAATAAAGGTGTTGTCTGGGCCTTGTGTCTCCTTGTCATGCTTCTTACCGGCGCACAACTAGTGCATGCCTCCTCCGAGTCAGCGAGCAGCTACTACAAGCGGGGAAGTAATGCGGAGGCGCGAGAAGATTACGATGAGGCCTATAAAGACTTCAAGATGGCGATGACGAAGTCGCCGAAGGATATGCGCTATCGGTCGGCGTACCTGCGCGTGGTAGTGAATGCGACATCCTTGCACATGAAAAAAGGGCACAAGCTTTTGGCGGCGGGCGACAAGAATAACGCGATGGTAGAGTTCATGCGCGCGGCTGAGATCGATCCGGGCAACGAAGCAGCATTGCAGGCGATCAATGAAGTGCGCGTACAGATGGGCCAGACAGCGACACCGGTGAGTGACGTGGCAATTCCGGGCATTGAGGCCAAGAATGCTGCGATAGACAGCATGGGATCTCCGGCGATTCTGCGCCCGGTATCGAATGAACCGTTGACGATCAAGATGACGGAGGATTCAAAGACGATTTACCAGGCGATTGGCCGCGCGGCCGGGGTGAACATACTTTTTGATCCTGATTACCAGGGCAAGCGCATCCAGGTGGATCTGAACGGCGTGTCGCTTTATGATGCATTGCGCATTGTCGGCACGCAATCGAATACATTCTGGCGCGCAGTGACAGCGAACACGATTTTTGTTGCGGCAAATACGAGCAGCAAGCACAAGGACCTGGATGAGCAGGCGGTTGAGACCTTTTACCTGACGAATGCTTGGCAGGCGAATGATTTGACGGATGTGCAGACGGCCCTGCGCAACGTGCTGCCGCTTGTGAAGGTGGGCGCAATTGCCAGCCAGAACGCGCTGGTGGTGCGCGGTACTCCCGATGAACTGCTTCTGGCGCAGAAGCTGGTTAATGATCTGGACAAGGCCCGCGCCGAAGTGGTGGTGGATATCGCGGTGCTTGAGGTCAGCAAAAACTGGGAGAAAAATATTGGTCTCAACTGGCCGTCGAATGTTGGCTTCCAGTTGCAGCCGTTGACAACTACCAGCACGTCGACCGGCACCGGAACGACGGGCACTACCGGCACCACAACGACTGGCAATGGATTGACGTTGAGCAACCTTGGCGGTTTGAACTCGAATAACATTGCGGTCAATGTGGGTGCGGCAACGGCGAACTTATTGCTGACGGATTCGAACACGAAGATTCTTCAGAATCCGCGCATACGTTCAACAGACGCGCAAAAGGCGACGATGAAGATTGGTTCGCGCATCCCGATTGCAACGGGTTCATACGGCGGCGGTGTTGGGGGCGTAGGCGGAGTAGGTGGAGTTGGCGGAGCTGGGATGCTGGGCCTTGTGAACACGCAGTTCCAATATCAGGATGTGGGCGTGAATATTGAATTGACGCCGACTGTCCACTACGATCACGACGTTACGCTGAAGCTGAAGATTGAAGTGACGGCGCAGAGTGGTTCGGTGACGATCGAAGGGATCACGGAGCCGATTCTAAGCCAGAGAACGAGCGAAGCAGTGATCCGCCTGCGTGAGGGCGAAGCGAGCATTCTTGGTGGCATTCTGAACAAGCAGGACACGGTGAGCTGGAGTGGAATTCCTGGATTAAGCTCGATTCCGCTGATCAAATATCTTTTTGGCAACAAGGATCACACCATCGCTGATGATGAGATTGTATTCATGATTATTCCGCACGTGGTTCGTTCGCAGGAGCTGACACCAGCCAACATGCGCATGGTTGATGCGGGTACGGGCACCACGATTCAGCTTCGACACCTGGATGATCGTCCTTTAACGGCGCCTGATACTACGACGCCATTGCCGGCGGTAAAGCCAACGAGTTCGATGCTGGGCACGACGCCGGGTCAGAGTGCTGAGACGGCCGCACCGAATGCGCTAAAGGATATTCGCAGCTCTGCTGAAGCCAATCCGATGACGGGCACAAATGCGCCCGTGCAGCCAGTGCAATCGTCAATGCCGGCACTGAACTTCAAACTGGCAACGCCCCCCGGTTCAGTATCAGCAGGAAGCACATTTGCTGTGCCAATTTTGCTGAACGATGCTCAGAATGTTATGGCCATTCCATTGCAGGTTAAATATGATCCAGCCACACTATCGCTTGTGAACGTTCTCTCCGGCGATTTGCTGGGCAGGGATGGTCAGGCAGTTGCGACAGTGCATCGAGATGACCCACCGGGAAACTTGTCACTGAATCTTTCGCGGCCGCCTAATGCGGCAGGCATCACCGGCAGCGGAGTTGTTTGCATTTTGCGGTTTCAGGCCAAGGCTGCGGGCACTGCCAAAGTCAGCATCACGAATGCCGGCGCGCTGGACATAAACCAGGACAAGATTGAAGGCCACGGCAGCGATGCAAGTATTGTGATTCAGTAGCAGAGTCAGATGAGCGGATTGAAAGTGATGATGATGCAATCAAATCGACAGGCAAGTGGAACGGAGAGACGCGCGCACACCGTGCGTGCGGGTGAACGTGGCCTGACGCTGGTCGAATTGATTGTCACGTGCACCATCCTTGCAATTCTCGCGGGTGCGGCATATCCTGTGGCGCGCTTTCAAATCAAACGTGCCAACGAAAAGCAGCTGCACTATGATTTGTGGATGATGCGCGACGCGATCGACAAGTACAAGGATGCGGCAGACAAGCATGCATTTCAGGTCAAGCTCGATAGTCAGGGCTATCCGCCTGATCTAGATACACTCGTCAACGGCGTCGATGTGCAGGGAAAGAAGGTGAGGTTCCTGCGCAAGATTCCCATCGACCCGATGACAGGCAAAGCAGAGTGGGGCTTGCGCTCGATGCAAGATGATCCCAACTCCGATTCATACGGCGGGCAGAGTGTTTTTGACGTTTACTCAAAATCAACGGGTGTTGCCCTTGACGGCACCAAGTACTCCGAGTGGTAAGACCCAAATGGTAAAAATTATGACGCGCAAACAACGCAAACACGAATCGGGATTCACGCTGGTTGAGTTGATGGTTGTCATGATCATCGTCGGCGTGCTGATGTCATTTGCAGTGCCGCGCTTTACCGCCGCGATTCGAGCTTCACAGGAATCCGTACTCAAGGAGGATCTCTCCGTCATGCGTACGGCAATTGATTCCTACACGATGGACAAGCAGAAGGGGCCGGGGTCGCTTGATGATTTGGTGAGCGAAGGATATCTGCGCGCTGTTCCTGTTGATCCGATGACGCACCTCAACAGCACGTGGGTCACAGATCAAGGCGACGCACTGCACTCGCTGGATCAGACGGACCCGGGGATTGACGATGTCCACTCCGGATCTGACGAATTAGGCTCCGACGGCACGGCATACAACACCTGGTAGTTGCGTGGACAGCACAACTGACTTCTGCGTACGGATGGCAATCATGAGTGGAGACAACTTTGCCGCGCAGAGCTACGACGCCTATCGCAGAATTCTGGCTGCGGTACCTGAGAAATTCAAAACAGAAACCGGGTTGGGTGGGATGCTGTTTTTTGCCGGCAGACTGACGGAGCGCGCGCTGCCGCTGTTGGTTGCGGCGAATATTTCTGGTTGTGGATCGTTGGTGGTGGCTGAAAATGCTGAGCGTGGCAAGGAAGCGTTGCGCGATGGGGTGGTTGATTTTCTGGTCAGCTCACTGGATGAGGCATTGCGAATTTTGAAAAATGAAATACGGAAAAAGCAGCCGACTTCGGTTGCATTGACTGCGAGCTATGCAGAGGTGATGGCGGAGATGATTGAGCGCGGCGTGCAGCCGGATTTGGTGGATTTGGAGCTGGAAGGTGTGGGGGAATTTCTTGAGCTTGGTGCGCGGACTCTTCCGGAGTCTGGTGCGATTCCAAAGCAAGCGCTGATTTTTGCTCACGGGACAGCACCGGAGCTTGCGCGTGTGGATGCGTTCTGGCGGGAGATGTTTTTAGCGGAGAATTTGGTGAGTGAGCGCTGGCAACGACTCAGTGCGAGATATTTGGGAAGGCTTGCGCAGGGATTGCGGGTTTATGGGTATGTGCCAGAGTTTGCAGACGAGAAGGTAGCGGCACTCAAGGAGTACATTCAAAAAGAATCATTAGATGTGACAGTTGAGTTGAGCAGATAATAAGCCAATCGCGCGAAGTAAATTAATTATTTTTCTCCACGGCTTCAATGCGCGACCACAATTCCTTGATTCCGACGCTGGTTTTTGCGGAGATGGCGAGAATCTCGGTGAGTCCGTGTGCTTTTTTGAGTGCGGCTAGATTTTTTGTGCGGTTGTTGCCGCTGAGACGGTCGATTTTTGTGGCGACGACTAGGAATTCGCGGCCGGTCTCGCGGAAGTAATCGATGAGCTGCTTGTCGCTTGGCTGTGGCGCAATGTTCGAATCAACGAGACAAATGCAAAGCCCGAGGGTTCCACGCTCGGCGAGATACGGCTCAATGAAGGAGGGCCATGTGGCGGAGATGGACTTGGAGATTTTTGCGTAGCCGTAACCGGGGAGATCGGCGAAGATCATGCGCGGACGCTGCTGGGGATCGAGCATGGCAAAAAAATTAATGGCGCGCGTGCGGCCGGGAGTAGAGGAGACTTTGGCGGCCTTTTCGCCGGCGAGCGCATTGAGCAGGCTCGATTTGCCGACGTTGGAGCGGCCGAGGAAAGCGATCTCCGGAACCGTGGCGGCAGGGAAGTGCTCGTCGGAGGTTGCGGAGAGAAGAAATTGAGTTGTGTAGCGCATGACGTACGGCTCGAATCTAAACAGGTGAAAGAAATTGAATGTGGAGTGCAGAAAAGTTACTGCTTCGGTAGTTGCTCCGAATTATTTTCGTTGGCGGTGACTGCGGCGATGGATTCGGCTTCTTCGGCGAGCTTCGGGAGTGGGCGTTCGAGGGCGAGCGCGAGGACCTCGTCCATCTGATCGACAAAGTGAAGCTTCATTGCGTTCTTGAGGTTTTCAGGCAGCTCGGCGATGTCCTTCTCGTTGGCACGGGGGAGAATCGCTTCAAAGATTCCGGCGCGCAGTGCGGCGAGGAGTTTTTCCTTGAGTCCGCCGATGGCAAGAACTTTTCCGCGCAGAGTGATTTCGCCGGTCATGGCGATGTCGCGACGCACGGGAATCTTGGAGAGAGCGCTGGCGAGTGCGGTGGCCATGGTGATGCCTGCCGAGGGACCGTCCTTGGGAATTGCGCCCTCGGGGACGTGCAGATGGAGATCAACGTTGCGGTAAAACTCGCGCGAGAGGCCGAGAGCCTGAGCGCGGCCGCGAATGTAGCTGAGCGCAGCTTGCGCCGACTCCTGCATGACGTCGCCGAGCTGGCCGGTGATGGTGAGCTTGCCCTTGCCGTCTAGTACTTGAACTTCAGTGGTGAGAATGCTGCCGCCGACCTCGGTCCAGGCAAGGCCGGTGACGAGGCCGATCTCATTTTTCTCGTGCACCTCAGAATCGCGGAAACGCGCTACGCCGAGAAATTCTGCGACGTTGGCGGCGTCTATTTTTTCCTTGTGCTTTGCGCCTTTTTTGACGACGCGGCGAGCGACCTTGCGGCAGACGTTGCCGATCTCGCGTTCGAGGTTGCGGACGCCGGCCTCGCGCGTGTATCCACGGATAATTTCGGTGAGACCCTCGTGCGTGAAGACGAGGTTCTTAGCTGTCAATCCGGTTGCTTCAAGCTGCTTCTTGACCAGGTACTGCTTGGCGATTTCGAGCTTTTCATCTTCCGTGTAACCGTGCAGGCGCAGAATTTCCATGCGGTCCTGTAGCGGTGGCGGAATGGTGTGCAGTACGTTCGCTGTGGCAACGAAGAGAACCTCGGAGAGATCGTAATCGACGTCGAGGTAATGATCCTGAAAGGAGGTGTTCTGCTCGGGGTCAAGAACTTCAAGGAGCGCTGAGGCGGGGTCGCCGCGGAAGTCCGAGGCCATCTTGTCGACTTCGTCGAGGAGGAAGACGGGGTTGCGCGTGCCGGCTTTCTTCATGTGCTGAATAATTTGACCTGGGAGCGCGCCGATGTAAGTGCGGCGATGGCCGCGAATTTCGGCCTCGTCGCGGATGCCGCCGAGCGAGAGGCGCACAAATTTGCGGCCCGTGGCTTTGGCGATGGACATGCCGAGTGAGGTTTTGCCGACGCCCGGAGGCCCAGCGAAGCAGAGGATGGAGCCCTTGGGATTTTTGATGAGCTGACGGACGGCAAGAAATTCAAGGATGCGATCTTTGATTTTTTCGAGGCCGTAGTGATCTTCGTTGAGAACTTTTTCGGCGAACTCGATGGAGCGTGTTTCCTTGGAGCGCTTCTTCCACGGAACAGCGAGTAGCCAGTCAATGTAGTTGCGGCTGACGGTTGACTCGGCCGACATGGGCGGCATGGCTTCGAGTTTTTTGAGTTCCGTGATCGCTTTTTCGAGCACGTCCTTAGGCATTCCAGCGGTTTCAATCTTCTTGCGCAGCTCGTCGAATTCGCTTTTCTCGCCGCGGCCGAGTTCCTTTTGGATGGCCTTGATCTTCTCGTTGAGGTAGTACTCTTTTTGCGCACGTTCCATCTGGCGTTTTACACGCGATTGAATATTGCGGTCGAGGTCGAGTTTTTCAATCTCGATGTCGAGAACATCGGCGAGACGCGCGAGGCGAGTGGCGGGGTCGAAGATGGCGAGGAGGTCCTGCTTCTCTTCAATGCCGAGTTGGAGATTTGCGGCGATCACATCCGCGAATTTTGCGGGCTCGTCCATGCGCACGCTGGCGATGACCGTCTCGTAGTTCAAGGATTGCTGCAACTTGACGTACTGCTCAAAGAGTGTGGTCACGCGCTGCATGAGCTGCTCGGCTGCCGGGGTCATTTCAAATGTTTGCTTGCCGGTGCGCACGGTAGCGACGAAGAAGCCATCCTTGTCACTGATCTCGGAGAACTTGGCGCGTTCAACACCTTCGACTAAAACTTTGATGTTGCCATTGGGAATTTTCACGCTCTGCACGATGGTGCAGATGCAGCCGACGGTGTAAATCTCCTTGGCGGAGGGCTCATCGACGCTGGCGTCGTGCTGCGTGGCGAGGAAGATGCGCCGGTCACCGGAGAGAGCCTCTTCAAGCGCGCGCACGCTCGACTCGCGACCGACGACGAAGGGCATCATCTGGAAGGGAAATATGACCAGCTCACGGATAGGCATCATCGGCATCTTGGTCAGTTCATTTTTTTCGCGTGCTGTAGTCATGCAGGCTCCCGGGGATTTAGATTGCGTGAAGGCTCACGTAATTAGACGAGCCAGCGCACAATGTCTCCTAATCGGATTGTACAGCGGAATGGGTGATTTCATTCTTTTCCGCAGGCAATTTGGATATAGGACAATATGAAAGAAGAATTTTGTGCATTGAACAATCCCATTGACACAAAAGAACCGCGTTATCGTATTGAGGAATCCTAATGCGGCGCAGAATAAAATTTGAGAGCGCACATAAAACTTAAAACACAGTGGAGGTCCATATTGCGGGAAGTAATCTTCTAGTTGGAATACTACCGCCGATTTATACACATGTATCGTTCATGAAAATTTAAAAACCATGCACGGCATAAATGACTGGACATAGAGTTGAGAATCAGATAAAAACAGATTACGATTCTGTAATCCTGGCTGTTGTAAAGGTATACAACCAGAGGGAAAGCTCTGCCATGAGGCGAACGAAGATTCGGTTTGCGCAGAATTAGTCAGGAATTGACTTTGTAGCGAAATGAGCTACTTATTTTGTAATTCTGCCGATGATGTTCCGGATATAGAGGATTTGGCTTTGCCAGCACAATGATTTCTGGCATGGATTCTGAAATTTGATATTCGTGCCAAATTCAATAGAGATTTTGAGCGTCAACACAAATCCACTTGGCAGGAATCCGCCAGGTGCACCAAATGGATTTTCAGGTGAGTCATGACACGCGTTGATCTAGCTACATTCTTTCGCAAATGGATGGAGCCGCTTACAGCGCGCAACTATTCTTTGATGATCTTGATATTGCTGACGGTGCTTGGGCTGAAATATTTTTTGCCAGCTTTTCAAGTCAATGAAGCCGGCAAACTGATCAGTGTACGGCAGCTTGTTGAGCCGGATTTTCTGAGCCATGACTGGGCTGTGGCCAAAAGTCATGGAGACAATACTTTTGACTTTGCGTTTGCTGTGACAGTGGCGCCGCTGTGGTTGTTTCTGCGCAACATGATGTGGGCTGCGATGGTGGCGCGGGTGCTGTTCTGGGTTGCATTTTTATTGATCCTGGCCAAGCTGGGGAGAAGGTTGGAATTTGAGCCCTACGTGGTGTTGATCGGCACGGCAGGATGGATATTACTGAAACAATGCCTGGGGACAAGCGAATGGATACTGGGCGGGATTGAGCCGAAGTGTTTCAGCTATGCGCTGTTGTTGCTGGCGCTCTGTGCGATCTTCGACAAGGCGATGCTTAAGGCTGGTATATATTGCGGACTGGCGATCAGCTTCCATGTGCTAGTGGGTTTTTGGGGGACATTGGCGCTGGGCATTGCATCGCTGATGGCTTGGCGCGATTTTGGCTGGCGAAGGATTTTGACATTTGGATTGATTCCAGTGGTTATCAACCTGCCGTTGGTGATCATCACGCATCGTTATTATGCAATGGGCACGGATGCGGATCGAGAGCTTGCCGCAAAGATAGGCGTTTTGATTGACGACCCAATGCATATAGATCCTGATTACTTTCATGGCGCGGCGCTGTTTTCAATTCTTGTGGTGATGACGGCGGGTAGCGTTTGGCTGTTTCGCAAAATTGTTCCAGCTTTTGAAGCGCGCGTGATCAGCGGATTTTTGGTGGTTTTGACGCTTGAGTTTGGCGTGGGGTTGATCGCATCGCAACTGCACAGCTACCGGTTTCTGTTGAGCTTTCCTTTTCGCGTTGCCGATGTGCTGGTGTTGATTTTCTTTCTGCTGGCGCTGACATGCTGCGCGGGCAGGCGGATGCTTGCCTGGTGTGATCGAGATGCAGGAAAGAGAATGCCACTGCGCTGGAAGAATGCCGTGTGCATTGCGTTGAGCATGATTTTTTTGGGGACGTATGCGTTTAACATCAAAAAGCCGGTTGAGGATTTTGCGAAGATTTGGCAGAGCAGGCTGGACCGGAAAAACGACAAATGGCGGGAGATGACGGAATGGATTCGAAACCAGACACCGCAAAATGCGGTGTTTCTGTCGCCGCCGTGGCTGAATATTTTCTGGATTGATGCGGAGCGGGCGCAGGTGGTGAACTTTAAACGCGCACCGCACAACTACCAGATGATTGAGTGGCGGCACCGGTTGGAGATCGTCAACCGAGGGCCGATCACTGCGCGCAGCTACCATATTATGGACGAGCTCAAGCGGAATTATCCGAATTTGAGTTTGCATGAGATTGAGGCGATTCGAGACCGGTACGGGGCGAGTTATTATCTGACGGTTGTGGAGCGGCCGGATTTGAGCGCGATGCTGGTGCATGGGAATGGGGAGTATTTTTTGTATCGATTAACGCAGAATTTAAATTAGCGGAGAATTAAAATGACAGAGCAAAAAAAGCCACGAGATTGTTCTCGTGGCTTTTTAAACTTCGGTTGGCTTAGCCGGCTTTTTCGAGGAGTGTTGGGGAGAGATCGCGGCGCTCGACCATGTCTTTTGTGATTTCGATGTCGCGTGCGCGTTTGTTGTTGGGCAGGTGGTACATGAGGTCGAGCATGAGCTCTTCGATGATCATGCGCAGGCCACGTGCCCCGACCTTGCGGGCGAGCGCTTCACGGGCGATTGCCGCGGCGGCGTCAGCAGTGAAGTGCAGGCGGACATTCTCAAACTCGAAGAGGCGCTGGTACTGCTTGAGGATGGCGTTGCGGGGCTTGGAGAGGATTTCGACGAGAGCGGCTTCATCGAGCTCGTCGAGGATGCCCATGACAGGCAGGCGGCCGACGAATTCGGGGATGAGGCCGTACTTGATGAGATCCTGTGGCTCGGTCTTGCGCAGCAGTTCGGTGTCGCGGCTGGTGCGCATTGCAGCTTCGGCATCGGTGAGCGTGGACTTGAAGCCGAGAGCCTTCTTGCCTACGCGGCGTCCGACAACGCGCTCGAGGCCGACGAAGGCTCCGCCGCAGATGAAGAGAATGTTGGTGGTGTCGACGGCTGTGAACTCCTGGTGGGGGTGCTTGCGTCCGCCCTGCGGAGGAACGTTGGCGACGGTGCCCTCAAGAATCTTGAGGAGCGCCTGCTGTACGCCTTCTCCGGAGACATCGCGGGTAATGGAGGGGTTCTCGTCTTTGCGTCCGATTTTGTCAATCTCGTCAATATAGATGATGCCCTGCTGCGCGCGGGTGACGTCGCCATCTGCGGCTTGCAGCAACTTGAGGATGATGTTCTCAACATCCTCGCCGACGTAGCCGGCTTCAGTGAGCGTGGTTGCATCGACAATCGCAAAGGGAACGTCGAGCATCTTGGCCAGGGTGTGCGCGAGAAGGGTTTTGCCGGAGCCTGTGGGGCCGATGAGCAGGATGTTGGACTTGGCGAGCTCAACTTCATTGTTGCGCATGCGATTCATCTGGATGCGCTTGTAGTGGTTGTAGACGGCCACGGCGAGTTTCTTCTTGGTCTGCTCCTGGCCGATGACATAATCGTCGAGGTAGCTCTTGACCTCACTGGGCTTGGGGAGGTGCAAAGAGCCGGCAGCAGCACTGGTTTCTCCGCCACGGTCGTCGTCAAGGATGGAGTTGCAAACGGCAACACACTCGTCGCAGATGAAAGCGCGTGGGTAGTCGCTTGGTGAGGAGATCAATTTAGCCACGGCGTCTTGTGACTTGTGGCAGAACGAACAACGCAGCGCGTCCTCGGGTCCTGTGCGCGTTTTCATTTTCTTGCTCCTCTTTCTTGTTTTCCTGCAATCGGATTGCGATTGCTAACAACTGTATCTTCGAGTTGTGTGGTCGTGCTAGTTACTTGCGTGCATCACTTAAGTGCTTGACTCGGAAAAGACTAAATGCGCGGACGGTCGATGATTTCATCGACGATGCCGTATTCCTTGGCCTGTTCTGCGGTCATGATGAAGTCGCGTTCCACATCGCGTTCAATGCGGTCGAGCGGCTGGTTGGTGTGCTTGGCCATGAGGTTGTTGGTGATTTCACGGATGCGGAGAATCTCTCGCGCGTGAATGTCGATGTCTGTTGCCTGCCCGCTCAAACCACCCATGGAAGGTTGGTGGATGAGAATGCGCGAGTTTGGCAGGGCAAAACGCTTGCCCTTGGTTCCGGCCATCAGCAGGAATGCGCCCATGCTGGCGGCCTGGCCGATGCAATAGGTGACCACGTTGTTCTTGATGAACTGCATGGTGTCATAGATGGCGAGTCCGGCCGTGATGGAGCCGCCCGGAGAGTTGATGTAGAGCTGTACGTCCTTCTCTGGATCCTCACCGGAGAGGAAGAGCAGTTGCGCGACGATGAGATTCGCGATCTGGTCGTCGATCGGCGTGCCGAGAAAGATAATGTTGTCGCGCAGCAGACGGGAGTAAATGTCGTAGGCGCGTTCGCCTCGGCTCGTCTGCTCAACCACCATGGGTACCAATGCCATTGTTTTCTCTGTCCAGTTTCTTTGAGTTCATGGGGCTTGGTGCGTTGCCCGTTTCAGTTGAGTTGCGCGTGATGCGGTGCGCAACTCCGTAAAAGATTCAGTACCTATGCAGGCAGACGTTCGTACAACAGGTGGGCAGTCTTTTCGCGAAGTAGTTGTTCACGAATTCTAGCCAGTCCACCATCTGCGGTCAAACGCGCCTGAAGTTGCTCAACCGGCTCACGGCTTTGGAGAGCGGCCATGTGAACTTCGCGGTCAACTTCTTCTTCAGTGATGGTGAGGCCTTCAGCAGCTGCAATCTTGTCGAGAATCAACGCAGACTTTACCTCTGCCATTGCGCCATCACGCTGCGCGCCGCGCAGGCGGGTGAAGTCGAGCTTGCGCATCTGGTCCTCGGTCATGCCCTGCGCAGCGAGTGCGCGGAGTCCACGTTCGAGGCGCATGTCAATCTGCTGCTGGACGAGCGACTCGGGAACAGGGAAGACAAACTTTGCAGCCAATGCTTCTAAGAGGCGGTTGCGGGTATCTTCTTCAACGCTGGCCTGCTTGCGATTCGTCAGGTACTCGCGAATGCGCTTTTCGAGGTCGGCGAAGGTCTCGTAGTTGCCCAGCTCCTTGGCGAAATCGTCGTTGAGTTCAGGCATGATGCGCTTCTTGATCGCCTTGACGGTGACGTTGTATGCAACGGTCTTGCCGGCGAGCTTTGGCTCCTGGTAATCGGCAGGGTAGAGAACTTCAACCTGAAGTTCCTGGCCAACCTTGGCGCCGCGCAGAGCGTCATTGAAAGCTGAGAGCGTCTCCTTGCCGCCAATCTCGACGAGCGCGTCTTCGCCAGCAACGGGCGGAGCCGCTTCGTCGTCTTTAACATTGCCGGCGTAAGAAATCTGTGCCCAGTCGCCATCGGTGAGTGCGCGGTCATCTTCAACGGGCTCGATGGTGGCGCGTGATTCACGCAACTGAGTTAGCTCGGCGGCGTACTCTTCTTCAGCAACATCGGCAGTGGGCTTTTCAACGTGCACGCCTTGGTAACCCTCGATGGAGAAATCAGGAAGATACTCGAAGAGCGCCTTTGCGTGGAGCGGCTCGCCATCATTCAAAGTCAGCTCGGCAACCTGGGGCTGACCGACAAGCTTGATTCCCAACTCGAGGACGGCCTTGTTGAAGCGCTCGGGGAGAAGGGTGTCGATGACTTCCTTGCGAATGTCATTCCCGAAACGGCGCGTGATGACGGCCTCAGGAACCTTTCCGGGTCTGAAACCGGGAATCTTTGCGTAACGACGATAATTTGCCGCGACTGCTTTATATGCCTTAGAAACTTCAGCAGCGGGAATGTCGAGAACCAGTTCGCGCGTGCACTCGGGATTCAGGACCGGGCCGTGGTGATGATGGGCTTCATCTGCATGGCTGTGGCCTTCATGTGAATGGTCATGACCCTCGTGCGAGTGGTCGTGATCGTGTTCCAGGGCGGTATCGCCAGATTGCTCCGAATTATCCAATACTTCTGCTGTGCTCAACTTATTTACCTTCCAATCAGAAAACCCCTTGAAAAAGTGACAAAGGCTGAAAACGCCTCATGCAGAAAAAGCGCACCAGTGCGCGACTCCGCCGATGGGGGGTACATCTCTCTATGGTAAGAGTCTTTGGGGGCAGGGTCAAACCAATGGAGCTGTGAATAAGGGTACCGGGAACTAATTGGGCACGTTACTGTTCGGTGTCCTGGGGCAGGCGGACGTACTGTATGAAGCGGGGATGGGCGGCGCCACAGCGTCGATAGTGCTCCCGGGCATCGCTGAGACTCAGGTCGCCATTGACGGTCAGACGGACCTCAGAGGCATCACCATCCTCCTGGCCATCATCCTCCCACCAACAGACCGGGCAGAGGTCCATGGAGGCAGGAGCGGTCAATGTGCGCGCACCGCAGCAGGGGCAGCGGTAACGAGCAGGGATTTGACGGTGACTGAGGATAGCCTCACCCATGGTTTCTCCTAGCCAATTTGACGCCAGATTGAAGTGGCGAGTTGACATCACAGTGCGAATTTTTACCAGCCAGGCGAAATTACCAATGGAGGAACTCATATTGAATCCCCTTTTGTCTCTCTCAAGATTCTTTTCGGGCGTCAGCACGAAAAATTGAGTAATGAATGTTCAATTATGCTGTTCAAAACAAATCAGTTCCAGAGAGCGTGCCATGTGCAAATTCCGGGTTACGCTTGCCGGTTGCCTTAAAATCCACACATGCCCTCTCGCATTGTGAACAGAAGTGCGGAATTCAAGACTCTTAAGCAACTCAACGCAGCGATCACCGAGTGCGAGCGTTGCCCACGGCTGCGCGGTTACTGCGCCGAGATCGCCCGTGTGCGTCGTAGGGCTCATGCAGAGTTTGAATACTGGGCAAAGCCGGTGCCTTCATTCGGTGACCCCAACGCGAGGGTCTGGGTTCTTGGGCTTGCTCCAGCGGCGCATGGTTCAAACCGGACGGGAAGGCCTTTTACCGGAGATGGACCAAGAAGTGTCCTGTATCCGACTTTGTTCAAAACAGGTTTTGCTTCGCAGCCTGAGTCCATCGATCGTACGGATGGAATGAAGCTGACTGATCTTTGGGTCAGCGCGGTGGGCCGTTGCGCGCCACCGCAAAACAAACCGACGACTGAGGAGTTGCGCAACTGCGCTCCGTGGCTGGATGCTGAATTGCGGTTGCTTTCAAATTGCCGCGTCGTTGTGGTTCTGGGCAAGATTGCCTTTGATGCCTTTCTTTCTGCGGCGCTGCGCGCGGAGATTATTCCTACCAAACGCGGTTTCAATTTTGCCCACGCGGCTGAGTACAATTTGCCGAATGGACAATATTTGCTAGCTTCGTACCATCCTTCACTTCAAAACACGAATACCGGCAGATTGACCCGGCCGATGTTTGAAAATATTTTCAAACGGGCGAGAGATCTGGCCGGTCAGGAACTAAGGGACATAGGGACCAAGGGACCAAGGGACTGAGTCGCAACAGTGGAGAATCAAAAAAGTATGGGCACACATGAAACAAATGACGCGCAAGTTGAGGTGAAGACTGATTTATGGATGCGAGGCGAACTGCTTGCCATCGCCGAGGAACTGAGGTCACGCGCTCAGGCTGAGGGCGGCGCGGCCAGCCAACGACTGGCTGAGTTTCCGCGCCACTACACCGAACTCGCATACAGATGCGCGAGCGGCACCGGTGAATTACATGCCCATTATGCTGATACATTTCTCATACTTGCGGGCACGGCCACGCTGATTACCGGCGGCAAGCTGATTGAGCCGCAAAAAGTCGGTACGGGTGAAGCGCGAGGCACGGCCATCAGTGGTGAATCCAGTCAGAGTTTGAGTGCCGGTATGGTGGTTCACATTCCCGCCGGACTAACACACCAGATGATTTTGAAAGCAGACGAAACGATCACCTACTTCGTCCTGAAGATTCAGGAGTCGGAAGTGAGTGAGGGTTGATTGAGTTGAGCGGGTGAAATAACGAGCAGGTGTCTGATCAGAAAAAGCTGGAGCGGGTGAGAAAAAACTGGAGCGGGAGACCGGGATCGAACCGGCGACATTCAGCTTGGGAAGCTGACGTTCTGCCACTGAACTACTCCCGCCCATCAATTCATGCATGATTATAAACCTGGCTGCATAATTAACTGCAATGGGCACTCAACTTTGAATCAGGCCGTTAGCGGCGCAGTTCGCGCAGTGGCCGCGCAGTGGTTGATGTCAGCTTCTGTTCAATCTCGGCCAAGGTGGAGAGCGCGATGGCTGCCGATTCAGAGCCGCCGAGATCAAGGCCCATTGGCGAGTGAATTTCAGCGACCCAGCCTTCAATCAACTTCTCGTTGGGTTCACGCGCGAGAAGTTTGGCAGCTTCTGCAAGCAACTCGCGTGTGCGTTGACGCGGGCCCAAGACGCCGAGGTAGGCGATCATTTTGTGGTTGTCGTTTTTGAGCATCGCGGCGAGAAAGTGCGCATCCTGCTCGAAGCTGTGGGAGAGAATTGCAACGGCATCGGTGGGGCGCAGATCGAAATTCAGCGAACTTAATTCGGAAATCTTCGGCACAAGAACCAACTCTGCTTCAGGGAAGCGCTCTGCTGTAGCCAGATGCGCGCGGCCATCAACGACCGCGACAAACCATCCCAACTGCCGCGCCATTCTCACGAGCGGTTGCGCGTCGTTGCCTGCGCCCATCACCCACAAGCCGGTGCGCGCTGGGCAATGCTCGATGCAGATTTTTTCCTTTTGAAGCACCGTGGCGACTGCGGCAATCTCACTGCCAATCACGCGCTCGCCGATTCGCTCCCCCTCAATGACGGTCGCAATCGTCAGCGGAAGCCGCGATTGATAAGCCGTGGCCAGGGCTTGCATCAGTGATCGCGCGGAACTCGCGCGCTCGAGCAGAATTCTCACTGTGCCGCCGCAGCCAGAACCAAAGGGGCGCTCGCCATCATCCTCGCGGGTTGAGTACTCCTCAACCACTGCGCCCTCGCGCGTATTCCAGAAGGCCTTGCGCGCGACCTCTTCTTCGAGGCAGCCGCCGCTGACCGTGCCTGCGCGACGACCATCGGCAGAGATCAACATTCGCGCGCCGGGCTTGCGATAGCTGGGGCCATCGACTGCGACAATGGTGGCCAGCACAGCGTCTACCCCGGCGGCTTCAAGGTCATTCCACAGCGCAATAATCGGTCCAAGATCATTCATATTAGCTTTCTACTCTGGCATCGTATCCAACAAAGATGATTATCCATTCACCGTTTTCATAGCGTGCTCGTTGTAGCGGTCGCCCGCCGCAGCGTTGGGCGGGAAGATGTTGTTCAACTCGGCAAGCGTCCCGGGGCTTAAATTAATTTCAACTGCGCGGAGATTTTCTTCCAAATATTTGCGGCGTTTGGTGCCGGGGATGGGAACAATGTCGTTGCCCTGCGCGAGAACCCAGGCAAGCGCCAACTGCGATGGAGTGGCGCCGTGATCGGCGGCAAGGGCTTCGATTTTTTTTACCAGTTCCAGATTGCGCACAAAATTCTCACCCTGAAAGCGCGGATCATTGCGGCGATAATCACCCTCAGGGAAATCAGCCTCGGAGTTGTAAACTCCGGTTAAAAATCCGCGGCCCAATGGACTGTAAGAGACAAAGCCAATTCCCAACTTGCGCACCGTGGGCAAAATTTCCGGCTCGGGATCGCGCGCCCAGAGCGAGTACTCGGTTTGCAGCGCGGTGATCGGATGGACCTTGTGCGCGCGCTCGATTGTGGCGACTGAAGCCTCAGAGAGACCGAGGAAACGCACCTTGCCCTCTTCAACCAGCCGCGACATGGCGCCGATGGTCTCTTCAATCGGAGTCTTGGGGTCAACACGGTGCTGGTAGTAAAGATCAATCGTTTCTACGCCGAGACGCTGCAAGCTGCCTTCAACGGATGTGCGCACGTACTCGGGACGCCCATTGAGGCCGCGCAGGAGAGGATTCGCCGGGTCGCGCAGGATGCCGAATTTTGTTGCCAGAAAGACTTGTTGCCGGCGGCCTTTCAGCGCACGGCCGAGAAGCTCCTCATTCGTGTGCGGGCCGTATATATCCGAGGTATCCAGGAATGTCACACCCAGTTCGAGCGCACGGTCGATTGTCGCCAGCGATTCGGCATCATCACGGCCGGCGTAAAAATCGCTCATCCCCATGCAGCCGAGTCCCAGCGCTGAAACCACGGGGCCATTTGCTCCCAAAATACGAGTCCTCATTGTTTTGCTCCTGTTTACGGCAAAGCTATCAACTAACATTCTAAGCGTTGTCGATGGATTGTATTCCTCAGTGCACAACTGCTCTGTATTAGCCTGCACATCTGGCGTATCATCTTGAATGACCCTACTGAGTGCGAGGACTCCGCCGCGTGACCGATACCCAGCAAGCTACAGCAGAAGAATTAGTGCTTTTCAACAAGATGCTCGCCGTTGCCCTTCAAGAGGCGCGCTATGGGCTCACCGAGGGCGGCATTCCCGTAGGCTCGGCAATGTTTACGCGCGAAGGCAAGTTCATCAGCCGCGGACACAATCGCCGCGTGCAACAGAATGACCCCAGCATTCACGGTGAAACGGACGCCTTCCGGGCGGCAGGACGCCAGAAGAACTATCGCGAACTGGTTATGGTGACGACCCTTGCTCCCTGCTGGTATTGCAGCGGGTTGGTGCGACAATTTGGATTTGGCACGTTGATCGTCGGCGAGAGCCGCAATTTTCAGGGAGGCATGGATTGGTTGCGCGAGAACGGCATTCGCGTGATCGACCTCGATAACGAGGAGTGCCGGGTACTGCTTGCGGAGTACATTGCTGCCAATCCGGAGACATGGAACGAAGATATTGGGAAAGATTGAAAAAGAGGGACCAGGGATTTAAGCATTATTGATTGAGAAAATGAGACGGCCCTCGAGATAAAAATCGAGGGCCGTTTCATTATTGCGAGTTGGGAATTTTTAGAAATCCATCTTGAGTGACATTTGAATCTGCCTTGGCGCTCCGATGGTGTGTGTGACAATGCCGAGCCCGGCAGGGGACTGATAGAACGAGTTTGAGCTTCCTGGCAGTGCGGGTTGTCCGACATATGGGAAGGCGTTGTAGTAGAAGTTTTGCGAAACTTCATTTCCGGGAATGTCGAAGCTGGTGGTGTTGGTCAGGTTGTAGACGTCAAATGTGTACCTGAAATTGTACCTATCACGGAATTTCATCGTCTTAATGAGGGACATGTCAGCGCGCTTCTGATAGGACTGGCGGAAGATGTTGCGCTGTCCGGTTGTGAAGCCTGTCTCCCAGTTATCCGTGTTCGGGATTGCGCCGCCGAGACCGCCGGCGGGCAGGAGTGGAACCGTGAAGCAGGAGGCTTTGAGAGCTGGCTGACCACCGGAGATGGTCCATGCACCGCTTGCGCCGGTCAAAGCTGTTTTTGGAGTGCAGCCCTGGGCCAGAGGGACAATGGGGTTGGTGATGCCGTCAGCCGTGGAGTAATAGACACTGCCGACGGCGCCTGAGAAGTCGATGATCGAGTAGGGCTGCCCGCTTTGCAGAACAGTAATGCCGACGATCGACCAGTTGTTCTCAATTTTGCCAAGCAGCGAGTGCTCATTGCCGATTTTGGGCATGGTAAAGACGTAGTTGAAGTTGAATACATGGGTGCGGTCAAAGTCGGCGGAGCCGTAGCTCTCGCGGAGGTTGAGCGGATTGTTGCCGTTGTAGAAGAGGCCCAGACCGCTTTGCTCGTCGAGTGCGTGGGAGTAAGTGTAAGAGAAGCCGACCATGAAGTTGTGGCTCATTCTTTTATCGATGTGCGCCTGCAGGGCGTTGTAGCTGTCAACACCGGCAGCCTTGTAGCTGATGGATTCCGCGGCATACCCGATGTAAGGCACGCGGAGGTCGACGTTTCCGCCCTCGTAGTTGTAGAGGTAAGGAGTGTTGTCAGGCAGGTTGATGGCAGGTCCATACTGGTATGCGTCAACCGTGTAGCCGTAGGTGTAATTCTGCTGGAAGCTTCCACCAGCGAGTGCTGGATTAGTAGTAGAAGCGATGTTGGGCTGGTTGAAGGGAACCGGGATCACCTGATGACGGCCGAGGTTGCCGACGTAACCAACTTCAATGGCGAGGTCGTTGCGTGGCTGCCATTGGAAATCCAGTGTGTAGTTCATGGTATAGGGCAGCTTGTTGGCGCGATCGTAGACGCCGAGCGAGATGGGCTGTCCAAATTGATTCACAATGGCATTGGCGTTGGGCAGGTACTTGCTCAGATCGCTTGCCTTGGGGTTGGATGGAGCGATAGCGGGATTCGGTCCCCATGGGTTGGCCAGACCACCGCCGGTTGCGGCATCGCATTGCGGCAGGTAGCCCAGGTAGAGGGCATTTGGGTCGGGTGTGCAGACCGTGGTGTTGACGAAGGGCAACTGTTGGTTGACGCCGAATGGGCCGCCGGTGACAGTGCCGATGGCGTAACCGGGAGAGAAGTAGCTGAAGAGCTCGCCACGGTCATAGTAGAAGCCGCCGCCAGCGCGCACCACCAGCTTATTGTGCATAAAGCCGGGCTGCCAGGCAGCGCCGACGCGTGGCGCAATGCCCCACTGACGGCCAGTGAGCGTGGTGTTGCTGACTCCCTTGGTACCGTTTGCGTTATTGCCCGCAATGATGAGGCCTGGGTTCACAATCGTGTCTGTGCCGATGTCGTATTGGTAGGATTTGGGATCAAAGTTGAAAAGACGACCGTACTTCTCCGTCAAGCCGCCATCCCAGTCGTAACGCACGCCGGCTGTCAGGCTGAGTGTCGGTGTGATCTGGAATTTATCTTGCACATATGTGCCGAGTTGATTGGAGCGGTAGTAGCGGTTGGCATTGCCTTGCAGAAAACTGCTCACATAAAAGCTCGTTGAAGAGCTGCCAGGCGTAACGTAACCCTGCATCATCTCGCTCAAGTCGTCGGTTGCGATTGTGCCCGTGCCGGTGCGCTTATCGATTGTATTGAGCTGGGTGTAGGTGTAAGCGGCGCCAAATGCAATCTGGTGCTTGCCCAGTACCCAGATGGCGTTGCCGGAGGGCGCAAGGCGATTTTGGAAGACGCCGGTATTCGGCGCCTGGCCTTCAGCATTCGGCCCAATGTTGAGAATGCTCTGCGTCGGAAGATTGCTTTGATAATTGCCGAGAACATTCACGACGGACACACCCGGGAAGTATGTTGACCCGAAAGTATTGATGGAACCTGTACCGAAGCTGCCACCTGGAATTGATTGCGGCGTAAAGGGCTGTGAGTTGGTGCCGTAGTTCTTCTCGCGGATCACGCCCAGCGTCTCTGTTGTGCTGAGGTTTGATTTGATCGTGTAGCTGTTGATGATGGAGAAGACCTGTGCACCGGAATCCAGATGCTCAGTGAAGCCGGGAATACTGGAGTACGAGTACGGCGAAAAGGTTGGATCATGCTGATAGTAGTATTTGAGAGCAACCGTATCCTTGGCGCTTGCGTTCCAGTCTAGATCGGCAACAGCCTGGTCCGCGTAGAAGAGGCCTGTGCCGGGCAAAATAGCATTGAAACTGTGTGCGGGAGAGATTGTTTGAGAAGGTAGTGCGTTCGGAATAAGCCACTTGCCCGGTTCGCCGGGGAGGGATGGCGAGTTGAAGAGGATCAACGCCAATGGAGAGATTTGACCGGCAGTGAAGTTTCCGCTACCGCAAGAACTAGAGAAGGAGCAGTTGAGCACGCTGGCCAAGCCACCTGCAGAGCGATCATCGCTGAGACCCCATGGCACCTGAAGGAAATCATCACCGACCTCCTGATCCGATGCATGCACATGCTGGTAAGAAATGTAACCGAAGAGCTTGTCCTTGATGAGAGCGCCACCGGCGGTGAAGCCTGCCTCGTAACGATGCAACTGCGGAACCTTGCTCACGTTGCTGGGCATATCGGCAATCTGATTGAAAAAGAATGGAGCTGAATTGAGCCAGTCCGTGCCGCGACGGAAACTTGCAGAGGAGTGCAACACGTTGGTGCCCGATTTCGTGCTCAGGTCAATATGCGCGCCTGAAGTTGATCCCTGTGTCGCGTCATACATTGATGCATTCACGCGAACTTCTTCAATCGTGTCCGGCGTAGGTGTCGGAATCGCATTGCCGATGGAGAGATAGATAGAGGCCGCTGAGGGAATCACTCCGCCTGCTCCGGCCGAACTGGATACGCCCGTGCTGTTGATGACGCGCGCCGAAGGAACCTGGCTGGTGCTTTTGCCGTTGAACAAGTTGCTCGCGTCCACGCCATTGAGGCTGAAGCTGTTTGATGTGTCGCGCTGGCCATTGGCCCAGATGGGTGCGTTGCCCAATCCGCTGTTCGATCCGGTGCCGCCGGAGAGCTCGGCATTGACGCCCGGGGAGAGAATTGCCAGGCCCGTGAAGCTGCCCGTCGAGAGCGGAACCTCTTCAATCTGCGCTTTGTCGAGAACGTAGCCCACGGTCGTATCCACTGTGTTCATCAGCGGCGAGGCTTCAACAAGAATCGTCTCCGTCTTCAGGCCCACCTTCAATTGCGCATTCACCGAGGCGGTTCTATCTGCCTGCACTGTGATGTGCTCCGTCTTCTGCACTTCGTATCCATCAGCCGTATAAGTCAGCGTATAAAGCCCAATCGGCAAGTTGACGAAGAGATAGATGCCCGACGTATTCGTCTTTGCAGTGCGGGTCATCGCTGTTTGCTCGGCAGTGATGGTCACCACTGCGTTGGGAATTACGCCGCCGGATGCGTCAGAGACTTCGCCGGTGATGCCGCCAAGTGTCTGCTGCGCATGAATCGTTGAGCTCGTCAGCGTGATCAGAATGAAAATCGCTGCGAGAGTTGCAACACGAAGTGAAGAAGAGAAATGATTCAGGATGGACATATGCTCGAAGGCCTCCGGATGGTGCTTTCCCGTTTGGATTTGGTTGCTGCCCAAAACCATTTTGTTGAATGAATGACTGGCTTTTGTAGTTGACCCAATTGAATTGAAAAGACGCGGCTTGAGGTTGATGCGAGCACAGTTGTTCGAGTCTTATGTGCTTTGTGTGGAGAGGTCCTGACGGACCATGAATTATCTATAGATTAATTGTGAGTTCATAAAAAATTTATGAGGATTTAGTGTGACTGCCGCGTTTGCTGTGCAAAAGAAGGTTGAAATTTTTCGTGCGGAAATTACGCTGCTGCGCAAGAGTACCAATTTCTGCTAGCGTGTACCCACGGAGTTCGTTCAATGGTTACTCGTACAGCAAAAATCATGTTACTGGCGGCTATCGCCTTCTATTACACTCTCGTTGTCTTTAATAATCTGACTGATTTTGATTCGAATTATCAATTCGTCCGGCATGTTTTAAGTATGGACTCAACTTTTCCGAATAACCAAGGCATGTGGCGTGCTTTGCCGCAACCAGCACTGCACTTGGTTTTCTATCTCGGCATCATCGCCTGGGAGTGCCTCACCTGCGTGCTTCTCTGGTGGGGAGTCTGGTCACTGGCGCGTGTGATCAAGCAACCCGCGCATCTCTTTAACGCGGCCAAGCGCATTTCCATCATCGCTCTGACTCTTGGCTTGTTGATGTGGCTCGTCGCATTTCTCTCCATTGGCGCAGAGTGGTTTCTCATGTGGCAATCGCACGCATGGAATGGTCAGGAAGCGGCCTTCCGAATCTTCACGATTATCGGCATCATCCTGCTCATCCTGCTGCAACCTGAGACTGAGCAACAGCCGTAATTTTTACGCGGGAGTTTTCCAGAGCATGCGTGCGGCAAGCGCCCACAACAATCCTGCGCCCAGGTAGCCGAGGTAGATCCATGGAATCAATGCGTGCGTCGCATCGCTTGCCGAACGCAGATCGTAGACCACAATCAATCCCATGACCAAGACAGTCAAAATGCTCACTACCACCACCAATGTAGAGTGCTGCCCCAGCGCTCGACGCGCGAATGGCAGCGCTACTGCAACCAGCGCATAGGCTGTCAAAAATCCAAAGACAGCAAGAGAGCCGAGCAGGTCATACATTTCTTCACCCTTGAATCCGCGCAATCCAAGTCCCAGCGTGCCTGCAAACATGAGCGCCGCAGAGAGCGCCACTGATGCAACCGGCGTGCCATGTTTTTTGCTTGTGCTTTCAAATATGCTCGGCAATAACCCTCCATGGGCCATGCGCATTAATACGCGCGCTGCCGCCGTTGTGCATGCCAGCACGCAGGCAAACATACTTACCGCCGCGCCAAAATCAATTGCAATTCCCAGCCACGAAACTCCAGCTCGTCCGGCCAGCAAATGCAGCGGGCTTGTTGAATCGCTCAGGCTTGCAGATTGTCCACGAAATCCCAGCACCTCGGAGTATGCGCAGAGAATAAAGAAGACGCCGGCGAGAATCGCGCATTGCAACACCGCGCGCGGAATCGTCTTCAGTGGGTTGCGCGCCTCGCCACCCAGCGTAGTAGCGCTCTCAAATCCCACGAAGCTGAACATCGCCAGCACCAGCGCCGGACCCAGCGCCGAGAGAGATGCGCCCTTCAAACTCATCTGGTCCAAATCGACATGGAACCCGAAGTGGGTCAGCATCAGAACCAGCACGATCACAACAAGGCTCACTGAAATGATTTCGATCCACAACATCATTTCGGCCGATAGCTTGATATCGCGATAGGCAATGAACCCTGCAATCACGCAAACAATTGCCAGCGTCGGAATTGCCGGTGGCGCCCAATGCAAAAACTGTTGCGAGAGCACGACTGCGTAATAAAGCGCTCCACCTGCTACTGAAGCGCCCGTTGCCAGATATGCCATCAGTAATCCCCATGCCGCAACCACGCCGAAAAAAGGCGGCAACGTATCAGCTGTGTACGAGTAGAGTGAACCGGGCGAAGCCGAGAGCTTTGCAAACCGGCTGATGCAGAAGCCAACCAGCAGTGTTGCACCCAAAGCCAGCAGATAAACGAACCACGTAGCATTTCCCGCTAGCGCAAAGACCAGCGGAATTGTGAGCGATGAAGAAGTCGAAGGGGCCATGGCCGAAACTGATTGCGCCAGCGTCTCCATCGGGCTCAATACGCCCGCATGAAGTCCATACTTCTCCTGATTAGCCGGGGGATTTGTGTACACTTCTCTTGCATCAGTCGTGTGGTTGTTCACAGGCCGTCCTTCATTTTTTTGCTATGGGTTGGTTTCAGTCTTGCGCTCAACTCGCACTTTGGTCAAGCATTCTTTCCGTTCGGAGACGCACTCGTGTCCATCGCCGCTATCATTCTTGCTGCCGGCGCCAGTCGCCGACTTGGCCAACCCAAACAACTCGTTATCCACCACGGGGAAACTCTACTCGCGCGAACCCTGCGCATCACGCAATCTACAATCGGTGGCCCAGTCGTTGTTGTTCTTGGCGCATCCGCCGGCCAAATTCGTTCCGCCATTGATTTCAGTAACGCGCAAATCGTAGACAATCCGCATTGGGAGCAGGGAATTGCATCAAGCATTCAAGCGGGTCTGAACTTCATAGAGGAGAACGAATCTGCCGCCGCGCCCACCGAAGGAGTTCTGATTCTTACCTGCGATCAACCGCATCTGACAGAAGAACATCTCGCCAACCTGCTGAAAGAATTTCTGATGCAATCCGGCCCGCAGCAGGAATCAATCATTGCTGTCTCTGCTTACGCTGGCGTTGTTGGAACCCCCGCAATCTTCCCTCGCAGCCTCTTCGCCAATCTCAACGCGCTCGTTGGCGACGAGGGCGCGCGTTCACTGTTGCGCAATCCAACTTGCCGAATCATTCAGATTGAACTACCGGGTGGTGAATTGGACATTGATTTGCAAGACGATCTTCAGCATCTCGAGTAACCTTACGCGTAGCAAAAAAATCTAACGCTCGATCATCGCCTCAATGTATCCATGCGGCTCATCAGTCGGCACAAAGATGTGATTTGGATTCTCCTGACCAAAAGGTGTGAGATCAACCAGCAGGCAATGCAGATTCGGCATCGTCAACTGAATGTTTGCAATCTCCGGAACCGCATCGAGCACCGCTTTGCCCATATCAAAGATCGTATGCTGAACGCTCATGCTGTCATGCTCGGCAAAGACCCCGAGCAGCGTTTTCAAAATGCGTTCGCGCACCGAAGTGAAATCCACATCACTCATGGCATACTCCCACTTCGCTGTTGCGCGTGTCGCAAAAATGCGATCCGTAGAAGGTTTCAACGTCGTCAACTTGTCTTTGATGTATCCCGTGAAAGCAGACTTGGTTGTCTTTAAAATCACCAGCCCATCGATTCCAGAGATCAGATCCCACTTGCCACCCTGGGCACGCGAGGCATGCACTGTCGCCAACTCTGGCCCGCCGAGTTTATAAGTCGTTGCGTGCGGCGCTCCATCAACGCTCACGCGCTCCCAGGACTTCTCTTCAATCTCAACGCTGGCTTCGGTGACTTGCGCATTGCGCGCCAGCAGATAATCGCCGAGCTCAGTCGCAAACTCCTCTATCGTTGTCGCCTTGGAATCGCGCGCAACGGAGTAAACAGTATTCTTCATCGTGTCAGTCGGCAGGATTTTGCTGTTATCCGCTTCAGTGAAACTGGTCTCGAAATCCCCATGCAACAACACGCGCACACTCCACTCATGCAGAACGTGCCGGTCAGCCAGTCGAGTCACGCGCGTCAAACGCACTCTTGATTTACCGTAGCGATTCTTGCCCAGTTTTGCCATCTGCTAACTCCCCCTGTAGGTGGTGTAACTGTTGTCGCTCAGCAAGAGCGGTAGATGAAAGTGCGCCGCACCATCACAAAGGAAAGTCAGCACAACCTCCGGATATATGCTCGTTCGTCTTTTTTCTTCAAAGTATGTACGGGTTATAAAAGTCAATCTGTAAATTCCTTGTGCCGCATCTTCACTGAGCGACTTCACGCGCCCGTCTGCATCCGTCACTGAAGAAGTGATCGTGTGCCATCCCTCACTTGTTCGCAAATCAAGACGGACCGGAATTCCAACTGCTGGCTTGCCCAGCACCGCATCCAATACGTGTGTTGAAATTTTGCTCATGCACTCAACCACTTTCCCAGACGAATCTGCGTAATCAATCTCTGCTGTTCTGCTGCTTCTTTCAACTCGCTCAAGCGGTCACGAAGGAGGCGTGCCTTTAAAATCTCAAGCATTTCTTCGGCACTTTTTCCTGTCGCGCAAACAACGTACGTGAATCCAAAGCGTTGTTCGTAGAGCGCATTTCCTTCGGCCAGTTGTTGCAGCACATCTGCCGCCGCGCTCTTGGCTCCTTCCTGCTCTTCACCCGACCACCGAATCGACTTTGCGTTTGCTCGCGCAGCCATTCGCCCCCCAATGCGTGGATGACATGCAATCGCTTCCATCCAGTCGCTCTCATCCATTTCCGCCCAAATGCGATCCGCTGCCACGCTTAACTCAATCACATTCGCAACCGGCCGCAGCTGGATCATCATCTCTGCCCATCGCGTAGCGCCGCAGCAACTAAGCATCGCTACACGCGCATCTTCGACTGGAGCCTCATTCCATGCAGCAAGGACCGAGTTCATGCGCGTGCCTCGTTCAACTCTGCAATCCACTTCTGCAAAAAATCTTCCACCAGATTGGCTGCAACCGTGCGCCTGTATTCCGCAGTCGAGCGAATATCGTCGATCGGTTGAGCCTCGCTCAAGAGTGCTTCCCGCGCTGCAGCAATCGTCGCATCATTCATCCGCTCGCCTTCAAGCGCAGCCTCCGTCTTGAACATCCTCGCCGGAAACGGCGCCAAGCTCGCAGCGGCGACTCTCACATCGCGCATCACGCCACTGTCAACGCGAGCAATCGCAGCCATTGCGACTTTTGAAATCGCCAACGCTTTTCTTGTTCCTACCTTACGTAAATACTGATTGTGTCCTGCAAATCTTTTCGGCAAATAAATTGCAAAAAGCAACTCTTCTTTGGACAGTACATTTTCCTTGTAACCTGTGTGGAACTCAGAGTAGGGAACTCTCCTGCTACCGTGCGCAGAAACCATCTCAATCTCGGCATCGTAGACCAGCAACGCAGGCGGTGAATCCGCAGCCGGCGATCCGTTCACAATATTTCCGCCAATCGTCGCGCGGCTCTGATTCGCTATTGTCCCAATCCAGCTCGCACTCTCATACAGCAGCGGAAATTCAGCGGCAATTTCTTCACATGCGCGCACCTCGCGAAAAGTAGTCCCCGCTCCAATCGCAAACCACTCCGCCTCATTGCGCAGAAAATTCAACTCGCGGAGATTTCCCAAACTCACCAGCTTCTTCGCGCGCAGACGGCCCGCCGCGTGCATCACCATCAGCTCAGTACCACCTGCAAATGGAGTCCACACGCCCGGCTCATCAGCCATCAAACTCAGCACCGCATCGAGCGAGCCGGGCGCAATCAACTGGTGTGCATCGGCATTACCGCGCATGGCGCTCCTCTCTGAGCTCTAGAAGTCCATTCTGAGTCTTCGCGCAATCACCACCGGTTCTCGTCGATGCAAGCAACACTGATTCAAAAATTCTCATGAACCCCGTACACCGACAGAGATTTCCCGCCAATCCCTCGCGTATCTCAGCCAACGACGGCGCTTGATTCCTGCTCAACAATTGCTTCGCCGCCATCAACATTCCAGGCGTGCAGATTCCGCACTGCGCACCGCCGCACTCCAAAAATGCCTGTTGCAATGGATGCAGTTTTTCGTCTGTTGCCAATCCCTCCACCGTCTCAATCGCTGCGCCATCGGCTTGAAGCGCCGGGACCAGGCAACTGTTCACAAGTTCGCCATTCATGCGCACCGAACACGATCCGCACTCGCCCTCGCCGCAACCTTCTTTCGTGCCTGTCAATCGCAGATCTTCGCGGAGCACATCGAGCAGCCGTTTCATCGGCGGCACACTGACCGTGTGTAAAACTCCATTCACCGTCAATCGAATCTCAGGCCAAACTTTGCTCATCGCGCGGCAACCTCCTCACGCGAGGAGTGAGCAGCAAGTCCCGCAAATAAATCCTCAGGCAGCAATGGAATAGATTTGAATCCGACTCCAGTCGCGTCTTTGATAGCATTGAGTATTGCCGGGGCTGGCCCATCGTGCGGCAGCTCGCCGATTCCTTTAGCGCCATAACCACCATGTTGAAATGGAATCTCTTCAAAGCGGACATGAATTAGCGGCACATCTTCAGCCGTCGGCATAATGTAGTTGGTCATCTGGTTGTTCGCCATGTGGCCGTTCTGCAAGGCCACTTTCTCGTAGAGCGCATACCCCACACCCTGCGCTACGCCGCCTTCAATTTGTCCGCGCGCCAGTACTGGATTCAGCACGCGGCCAACTTCCTGAATCGTCCAGTACTCTTCAACTTCGGCGGAATACGTTGTCATATCGACTGCAACCTGTGCCAAATGAATAGACCATGCAAAGGCCGGATATGCCTCACCCTGATATTTTTGATCGTCCCAGAAAATATTTGGCGGGGCCTCGTAGCGAACCAGCGACTCAACCTTATCTTCATTCGCGCGTAACTTTTCGCACGCAGCAAAAAAATCTTCACGCGTAAACTTCTCGCAGAGTCCAGACTCGCGGCGCAACTTATCCAGCAATTGCCTGCTTGCACGTTCAATTAACCGCCCAACCACCATCGCTGTGCGTGAAGCCACAGTGGGTCCGCTGTTCGGCACAATGCCGGTATCAGGCGGAGCCATCATCACATCGCTGTAATCAAGCCCCAGCGTCTCGGCCGCAATCTGCGTCAGCACTGTGTTCGTTCCCTGGCCAAACTCGGTGCTTGAAACCAGTACCCGCACTTTGCCGCCAACAACATCAATTCCCGCGAGCGAATTCAAATACCGCTCACCAGATCCCGTGAATCCTGCGCCGTGATAGAAGGCCGCAATTCCAAGCCCGCGCTTGAGGGCACTCTTAGGATTCTCGATCGCAAATTTCGCGCGACGTGTCTCGTACTCGCTCTCCTTGAGCATCTGATCGAGCATCTGATCGAGAATGATTGGCTGATCCATCATTTGTTGCGTCGCAGTTGTATCGCCTTCATGCAGAAAATTTCTGCGCCGGAATTCAATCGGATCCATGCCAATCGCTGCAGCAACCTCATCCATGTGCCGCTCAACGGCAAAGATTCCCTGCGGCGCGCCAAAGCCTCGGAAGGCACCATAAGGAACCGTGTTCGTCGCCCACGAGTGCGAACTCACGCGCACATTCGGGCAAAGATACGGCCCCGGCGAGTGCAGCGTTGCGCGCGATAGAACCGTTGACGAAAGTGTTGAATAAGCGCCGCCGTCGGTATCAACAGCGATGTCCATCGCAATCAACTTACCATCAGCGTCGACGGCTGTCTTGTGCCGAACGCGCGATGGGTGGCGCTTCGTCGTTGCAGCCAGATCTTCCATGCGATCGTAGACCATCTTCACAGCGTGGCCGCTCTTCATCGCGAGCAATGCCGCATGCGCGCAGAGGATCGACGGATAATCCTCCTTGCCACCAAAGGCTCCGCCGGTCTCCGTCTGAATCACGCGAACTTTGTCTTCCGCCAGTGCAAAGACTGCGAGCAAAGAACGATGTACATAGTACGGGCACTGCAGGGAGCCGCGCACCGTCACACCGGCATCCGCATCGTACTCCGCAATCACACCATTGTTCTCAATGTAAAGATGCTCCTGCGCTCCGGTGCGATACTCGCCTTCAACAATATGAGCCGCGCTCTTCCACGCCGCATCCACATCGCCTTTTTCAAGCAAAAATTTTTTAAAGAGATTATCTTCGCCCCACACAATCGTCTCGCGTTTTTCACTCTCATCAAGCGTGAAGACGGCGGGCAGCGGCTCGTAGTCAATTTCGACAGCAGATGCCGCGTCATGCAACTTGTGTTTGTCAGGGTGAGCTAGAAGAACGATGGCTTCATCGCAATGATTCACGCGCCCCTCGGCCAGGCAGGGCATGTCTTGAAATATCAGTTGAATAAAATTCTGTCCCGGAATATCAGCAGCCGTTACAACCGTAAACTCGCTCCAGTTGATTCGCGGATTGAATTTGACGCTTCGAATGACTCCGCGCGGAATCGTGCTTCGTACCGTGATTCCGTGCCACATTCCGTCGAGCTCAATATCATCCACATAGCGCGCACGGCCGAGCAACTTCTCATACCCCTCTTTGCGGGGGACTGACGCGCCGACAATTTTTTCCAGGTGGCTCATTGATGAACTCTCTGTCTGACAACTTCACGAATGGCTCTGCACTAAACGGGTTGTGAGGTTGAGGCATAGAATACAGCAACCTCAACAGCCTGCAAAATTGCCACTTTCACACTCACTTAAAATGCAGGAAATCAGAATAATTTCGTAAGAAATCCGTAAACCTTCCAACTCGACAACTCCATCTCAGAGTGCAAGCGTAGCCAGTGTTCGCGCCAACACATGCACACCTGCGCCGATCCACTCCGGGGACGCGTACTCATCGGGCCTGTGGCTCACCCCGCCACGACAGGGAATAAACAACATCGCTACAGGCGTAATTCGCGCCATAAAAAGTGAATCGTGATAGGCGCGGCTCACCATCTGCTTGTAACTCTTACCCGCATCAATCGCTGCTCTCTCCATCACCGTTAAAATCTCTTCGTCGCATGTTGCCGGCGGATCTGCATTCACAAGCTGCGTTGTAATTGTCACGCCACGCTTCAGCCCTACATTCGAGCACGCCTCGTTGAATGCACTCAAGACGAGATCGCGGCGCACTCCACTAATGTCGCGAATGTCTGTTTCCAATCTCACACGCGAAGGAATACTGTTCACCGCTCCGGGAAAAACCTCGCAGACGCCAACCGTACCAACCGTATCAAGCGAGCCTGTTGCCAATACCGCAGCTTCGAGCGCCAAGACCAACTCTGCGCCCGCAGCCAACGCATCCTTGCGTCCGGGCATCAACTTTGCTCCCGCATGCCCGCCCTCACCCTCAATCAAAACGCGCAGACTTGCCGGAGCTGCAATATGCGTCACCAAACCCAGATCAATCCCTTGCTCTTCGAGCGCTGGTCCCTGCTCAATGTGCAATTCAATAAAGCGATGAAAGCGGTCTTGCGAAAGTGCTACCGTACTCAGCGCGCCTTTGAATCCTGCCTGCGTACGCAACTCTTCTAGTCCGACACCATCCTTGTCTCGCAATTGAAGCGCTTGCGCGGGCGAAAGCACCGACCCCATCATGCGGCTTCCCAGGCAGCCAATTCCAAATCGCGTCGGTTCCTCCGCAGTAAAGATCACCAGCTCAATCGAACGCCTCGGCTGAAACCCCATCTGCTGCAGAACGCGAATCGCTTCAAGCCCGCCAAGTACGCCTACCGTTCCGTCATAGGCGCCCGCATTCGGAATCGCATCAATGTGCGAGCCTGTTCCAATCGGCGCAAGGTGCGGATCACTCCCCTCCCAGCGTGCAAAAGTATTTCCAATCGCATCTTCGTGAATCGTCAATCCTGCCGTCGCACATAGACTCTTCACGTACGCACGAGCGCGTAGATCCGCCTCGCTGAAGACCACGCGCGTCACTACGGGTGGCGCTTCTGCAGAGATCTGGGCGAGAGAATTGAGTTCCGCAATCAAGTTGTCAATGGATCGTGTCGTCATCGCTCACACCCCCAACGGATGGCGACGCCAATCTTTGTAGATAAGATACTTCGCAGGATGCTTCCCGATTGCGCCGAACCACTGCGGGCAGTAAGGCCCCATCCAGATAAAATCTCCCACCTGAACCGGGTACCAACTATCGCCGAGCCTGTAGATTCCACCGCCCTCAAGCATCAGCAGTCCATGCTCCATGATGTGAACCTCTACCATGCTCAACCCAGCGCCCGGCGCATAGGTCATTGTGTTCACGGCGAAATCATACGCGGGCCCATCCGGCATCAGGCATTTAACCATCAAATCCTCATCGCCCATCAGCGCCGTGGCACTCACTTCACTCTCTGCGCGAATTACAAATTCAGGAGTTGGCGCATCACTCTCCGGCTCATAAGGTTTCTCAATCAATGCCGCGCGCGCATCGGTCAATGCAATCACCGCATGCGGCAATCCTTGTGGCAAATAAGCATAACCGCCTGAAGCAAGTTTGTGTTCCGCGCCTTTGGCTTCAACCGTGATTTCACCATCGAGCACATACAAAAATCTCTGTGCAAGCGTAGGGCCAAGTCTGCCGCCCGCTTTGAACTCCGCCGTCATCTGTGTAAACTCCGCACCCAACTGCGGCGCCACGTGAATCACAAATTCAACATTCACAGCTCCGGGCAATGGCGTGCGCACAAAAGTATCCGGCGTCTGCAAAAGATGATCGTGCTTGAGGCAACTGCGCGTTGCCCCCAGAAAATTCAATTCCTTGTGATTCAAGATTTGACCTCACTCCAAAGTGATGATTGATTCTACCGAATCGCACTTGAAAAACGGCGCAAAAAATCTTTTCCAACATGGAGAGCGGCTTCCACATCCTCAACGCGAACATTTTCGCCCGGATGATGGCTCACTCCACCCGGTGAGCGCAGAAAGAGCATCGCGGTCGGCGTGCGTGCAGCCAATACCATTGCATCGTGCCCTGCGCCACTCGTCATCACGCGGTCGGGATAACCGCAAGCCTCAAGCGACGCACCCAGCAGGGCAGTCAATCGCTCGTCCATTGGAACCGCGCTCTGATCGAGTTTCGAATGCCACTCCACACTCACGCCACGGCGCTTGCCAATTTCATAACCTATTCCTATCAGCGCCTTCAAAGCCTCAACTCTGCTCTCATCCTGCGCAGCCCGCAGGTCCAGAGTCACGCCAACTCTGCCTGCAATCACATTGCCTGCATTTGGTTCTACTTCAATCTTGCCCGTTGTTGCGACCAGGCCTTTCGCTTCGATAACAAATTTTTCTACCGCCAGCATCCACTCCGCCGCAGCCGTCATCGCATCGTGGCGCAGGCGCATCGGCGTCGTCCCCGCATGATTCGCCGTGCCCGCAAATCTCATCTCGCCGCGCGTTTGACCGACAATGCTTTCGACAACTGCAATGCTCAAATCCTCTGACTCCAGCACAGGCCCCTGTTCAATGTGAACCTCAAAAAATCCGTCAAGTTCTGCATGAGAATCTGCCTGTGCAATTTCCTCCGGCCTCAATCCAAAATTTCGAATTGCCTCTTCAACTGAAACTCCATCCGTGCCCCTGAGCGCCAGAAGCTCGACATCAAACTTTCCCGCAATTGCGCGGCTGCCAAGGAAGGGAACTCCAAAGCGCACACCCTCCTCTTCAGAGAATGCAACCACTTCTATATTGACTGCCAGTTTTTCCTTCCGTGCAATTTCGACGAATTCCAGTGCAAGCGCCACTCCAAGCACTCCATCAAACGCGCCCGCATCAGGAACCGTGTCAATGTGCGAGCCAAGCAACAGCCGTTTCGCATGTGCAGGTCTGCCCATCCACACGCCGCGCAGATTTCCCACTGCATCTACGCGCACACTCATTCCCAGTGCAGCCATCCTTGCGCGCAAGAGTGCATGAACAGCGTGCACTGGCTCCGCCAGATAGCGCCGTGTTATGCGTCCCGGCTCTTCACTGCAAGTTGCAATCGCGCGACAAAGTGCAATCGCCCGCTCAGCTTCTTTCCTCATGCGTCCACCGGTTTCTTTCCATGCACCAGTTCACGACCTCGTGCACTTCCATGGAAGTTTCCGTCAGAGAAGACAACCTCGCCGCGCAACCACGTCGCTCTTGCTCTTCCGCGCAACTGCGCTCCTACGTAAGGCGAGAGCTTGTGCCTGAAATACAGATCGCCTTCATTCACTGCCCACTCTGCATCAGGATCAAAAACTACAATATCCGCATCTGCGCCTTCAATCAGTCCACCTTTCCGTCCACTTAACCCGGCAAGTTTCGCCGGCCCGGCCGACATCCATTCCGCAATGCGTTCCAGGCCAAACCCGCGCTTTTGCATTGCAGTCCACATCACAGGCAACTCCAAACCAAGGCTCGCAATTCCGCCCCACGCCTTATCCCAGCGGCCTGTTTCGCCATCAAGAGCAATGCCAGGCGTTGCGCTCTTTTTCATTGCCGGCGGGCAAGGTGAGTGGTCGGTCGCCACCATCTCTATCAATCCTTCATGCAACGCAGCCCACAGCAATTCGCGATTTTCCTGAGAACGAATCGGCGGCGCACACTTGTATTCCGTCGCACCGTCTGCAATTTCCTCCGCGGCGAACCAAAGATAATGCGGACACGTTTCGACTGTCACCCGTACTCCGCGCTTCTTCGCATCACGCAACAGCGGCAGCGCCTTTGCGCTCGACAAATGCACAACGTGAACCCACGCATCAAACTCTTCAGCCAACTTGATCAGCAACCGTATCGCTTCAACCTCAGCCTCATCGGGCCGAGAAGCAAGGTATGTCGAGTAAGCGCGCCAATCCGCACCGTTCAACTCTGCCGTCGCGCGTTCAACAGGCCCACTCAACTCCGCATGAGCCAGCAGCGGCAATCCACAACCGCGCAGTACTTCCAATGCCGCGCGCAAATCACTCTCATCCACCCACTGAAATGTCTCAATCCCCGAGTGAATCAAAAAACATTTGAAGCCGGGCACTCCTGCGTCCACCAGTAGCAAAAGTTCAACACTATTTCCGCGCACCACGCCGCCCCACGCCGCCCAGTCCACCCAAGCCTGCTTTGACGCCGCCGCTCGCTTCGTTTCAAGCGCGCGCAGATCAATCGTCTCTGGCAAACAATTCAGTGGCATATCGACCAGCGTCGTCACTCCACCGGAAGCTGCTGCATGTGTGGCTTTAGCGAAACCCTCCCACTCCGTGCGCCCCGGCTCGTTGATGTGAACATGTGAATCCACAAGGCCGGGCAATATCGCCAGCTCGCCATAATCATGCAGCGGAACTCCCGCAGGCACATCCTCCCATGTGCGCACCGCATGGATCTGCTCATTCTTAATGTGAAGGCAAGCAGCGCGAATACCCTCCGGTGTCACTACTCGAGTTGATCGGATCGCTTGTGTCATACTTTGATTGATTCTACTGTTTTTACTCTCGCTGTTACAGAAGGGAAGAGCAAGCACAAAAATGTCTGCCGAGCCCAACTCGCCTGCATCAGAAAACCGGAGCCCAAATCCAGCCTTTCTGCGTCGCGCCATCGAACTCGCTACGCTGAACGTGACCTCAGGCGCCGGAGGGCCCTTCGCCGCCGTCATCGTGCATGATGGGAAAATAATCGGCGAAGGCGTCAATACCGTCACTGCAACACACGACCCTACAGCCCATGCCGAAGTCAACGCTATCCGCGCCGCCACCAAAGCGCTCGCAAATTTCTCGCTCGCCGGATGCGAACTCTACACCAGCTGCGAACCTTGCCCGATGTGCCTCGCGGCCTGCTACTGGGCGCGTCTCAGTGTCGTCTACTACGGCGCAACCGCCGATGATGCCGGCCACGCAGGCTTTGACGACGATTTTATTTATGACGAATTCCTGAAGCCAGCCGACGCGCGCTCTCTCCCGGCCATCAATCTGCTGCGTGAAGAAGCCTGGGCCAGCTTTGCCGCATGGATTGAATCACCAAATAAAATCGTCTACTAAAAATCACTTTGCCAGCGTCGCGGCTGACCTCTTCTCAACCTCAACCTCAATCTTCTCCATCGGCTGATTGAGCACCACGCCCTTCTCCACCTTCAAATCGCCGCCAACATACACGCGTGTCAAATCTTCATGGCTCGTAACAAGCACCAAACTCGCGTAAGGATCAAAGACAGTCCCATAATTTTTAGGATCAATCACGAGAAAATCCGCTAATTTTCCCACTTCCAAACTTCCCAGCTTGTCGGAGACGCCCATCACATCCGCCGAACCCATCGTGTGCAGATAGAGCACTGTATACGGACTCATGATCGTCGCATCCTCATACTTGTCACGAATCGCGTAAAGTCCACTGCGCATATTTTCGAAGGGATCGGCAATATCCGCTGAAGCTTCGCCATCCACGCCCATCCCCACGCGAATCCCTTTCTTCAAATACTTTGGAATATCTGCGACCCCCGATGCCAGCCGTCCATTCGAAAGCGGATTCCAACTCATCCCTCCATGCACGCGCGCCACTTCATCCAGAATGAAATCGTTGGTGTGAATGAAGTGCCCAAAGTAAAGTGTTGGCCGCATCATGCCGCTATCCATGAACCAGCGGAATTTCGATTGTTCCTCGCCTACCGCGTTCGGCGGTTCCAGATAATGGCTCTGGTTGCCAAGATGAAACTCATCCATCTCCGCCGTCTCCGCAACCGCCTGCTGATAAGTGTTGTTGAAGGCTGTCGATCCATTCAGCATCACGCTTAAAAATCTATCGCTCTGCGGCTGCGCGTTCACCCAATCCAAAAAACTTTTGAGCCGCACCCTCGCCATTGCCGCCGTGTCTGTTGTCGAGATCGTATCCGGCTGGTATCCATGGATGAATCGAATTCCTGACTCGCTCTCGCCGCGAAACGCCGCCATGTCGCATTCAATTCCATTGCACTGCTTCTTCGACCCGCCATAAGTAAAGTCATAGGCGCCCGTAACGCCGTGGCGCAGATGATCAAGCGCTCCATGCAGCGTGAACCAGTAAAAGTCTTCCGCCTTCGCCTTGCTTGCGCGCTCGCCATAGAGCTCGTCAATCCATCCGAGCAGCGTCTTCTCCGCCGCCAACCCGCGAAACGCGCTCTGCCACAGATGACTGTGCGCTGAAAGAAATCCCGGAATCACCCACTGGCCCTGCGCATCAAAAATTGTGCGCGCATTCACACTGCTTGGCGGCACGCCCTCGCCAACGGCAACTATGCGACCGTCGTTGCCGACAAGCAGATAGCCGGCAAACGGCTTCTCCTGCCCCCGCGCCATCGTGAAGATTTGCGCATTCTTCACCAGCAGCTTTGCCGGTTCAGTTGCAACCATCCACCGCGCGCACAGCGCAAAGACCAGCAGAGATACGCCAGGCAACCGCCAAGTACGAATCATTTTCACCATACTCACTGATAACCCACTCCGCTCTACATCAACAAGCAAAACCTTTACGCACTGCAAAAGATGCGTCATTTCTGCGCTTTTCTTCACTGGTTATTTACGATTTATTTATGAATTCCGCGGCCGCATATCGTCAAAACCCCCTTTCTTCACTGCCTCCTTTTGTTCCACGCATCTTCATATCCGACTTTGCCATTGCCCTCACACCATCTCTTGCGCTATTTTCATAGACTCACGTTGAGGTGTAACACGATGACTGTACGAGCAATACCCTCAAGCCCAGATCTCCATTCGCGCTTCGCCGAACTCAAGCCGCCTCTCGCGCCGCAGGCTGCCGTCCTTGAGGCCCATCGATGCCTCAACTGCTTCGACGCGCCCTGCACAGCCGCCTGTCCCACGCACATTGACGTTCCCGGCTTCATCAAGCGCATCGCCAGCGGAAATCTTCGCGGCGCGGCGCACAAAATTCTCGACGCAAACATTCTCGCCGGCAGTTGCGCCCGAGTCTGTCCGGTTGAAGTTCTCTGTGAAGGCTCTTGCGTCATGCATCGCGACCAGCGCGAGCCCATCGCCATCGCGCTTCTTCAGCGACACGCCATAGACTTCTTCCACGCCTCCGGCGAAGAAATGCTTCCTTATCCACCTGCTGCAATTCCACTGCGAGTTGCCTGCATCGGCGGTGGTCCCGCATCACTCGCCTGCGCCGCTGAGCTTCGCCGTCACGGCTCGCAAGTTACGCTCATCGAGCGTCGTCCTTTGCCCGGCGGCCTCAACACCTACGGAGTCGCTGAGTACAAACTCCGCGCTTCTGACAGCCTCCGCGAAGTTGAACTCATCCATCGCATGGGCGTGGAATTCCGTTTCGGCTTCGGCATCGACGCTGCGGACGACCTTGCGACACTCGAATCAGAGTTCGACGTCATCTTTCTCGGCGTTGGTCTCGGGGCAATGCAGCGCCTTGGCATTCCCGGCGAAGACCACCCCGGTGTGATGAATGCACTCGAACTTATCTCCGCATACAAAACAGGCCACATTCGTTCGCTCTCCGGCACAGTCATCGTCGTCGGAGCAGGCAACACCGCCATTGACGCAGCCAGCGCTGCGCGTCGCCTCGGAGCTGGCGAAGTCATCCTGCTCTACCGTCGCGGTGAGCAGGATATCTCCGCTTTCGACTTCGAGTACGAACACGCCAAACAGGAAGGCGTCAAATTCGCCTGGCATCGCCTGCCTACCGCCATTCATCCCGCTGAAAATAATCGCATGCGTGTTGAAACTGTTGGCGTCAGGCAACTTGATCGCAATCTCGAACTTGTCAAAGACACCGAGCTCGAATTCACTTGCGACCTGCTCGTCCCCGCCATCGGTCAATCATCGCTCTCACGACTTCTCGAAGAACTCCGCGGTGTTGAAATCAAAAATGGCCGCATCAGCATTAATCGTGCTACCGGGCAAACCGCCAACCCGCGCTACTTTGCCGGCGGCGATTGCGTCAACGGCGGGCGCGAAGTTGTCGATGCAGTTGCTGACGGAAAACGCGCAGCCCTCGGCATTCTCAATTACAAATTCTCATCCAGAAATTATTCGGAGGCCGCCCATGCCTGATCTCTCCGTCAAAAATTTCGCCGGCGGCATCAACTCGCCCAATCCTTTCTGGCTCGCCTCCGCGCCCCCAACCAACTGTGGCGAACAAATCATGCGCGCCTTCGACGCCGGATGGGGAGGCGCAGTCTGGAAGACCATCGGCGCGCCCGTCACTAACGTCAGCTCGCGCTACTCCGCCACCGATTGGCTTGGGGCACGCATCATGGGTTTCAACAACATCGAGCTCATCAGCGACCGCACCATCGAAATCAATCTCAAGGAAATGGCCGAAGTTAAAAAGCGATACCCCAAGCACGCCGTCATCGCATCGCTCATGGTCATTTCAAAACGCGAAGCATGGCACGATATTGTTGCCCGCGCTGAAGACGCCGGAGCCGATGGCCTCGAACTCAACTTCGGCTGCCCCCACGGCATGAGCGAGCGCGGCATGGGCTCGGCCATCGGTCAGGATCCCGTCTATGCGCAGATGGTCACGGAGTGGGTCAAAGAAAAAGCGCGCACTCCAGTCCTCGTCAAACTCACACCAAACATCAGCGACATTCGCATTCCCGCGCGCGCCGCAAAACGCGGCGGAGCCGATGGACTCTCCGCCATCAACACCATCAACTCCATCACCGGCATCGACCTCGACAACTTCACTCCGCGCCCCTATGTCGACGGCATGAGCACTCACGGCGGTTATTGCGGCCCCGCTGTTCGCCCCATCGCGCTCAACATGGTTCAGCAAATTCAATCAGACCCCGAGGCCGCGCTCCCACTCTCCGGCATCGGTGGCATCGGGACTTGGAGAGACGCGGCGGAATTTATTCTCCTCGGCTGCGGCACGGTTCAGGTCTGCACCGCCGCCATGCACTACGGCTACCGCATAGTTGAAGAGATGGCCGAGGGCCTCGATAACTGGATGCGCGAGAAAGGCTTCGCAACAATCGAAGATTTCCGCGGCCTCTCACTTCCGCGCGTCACGGAGTGGAAGCACCTTAATTTGAATTACAAAATCGTCGCTTCCATCGACATGCAAAAGTGCATCGGCTGCGATCTTTGCCACATCGCCTGTTGGGATGGCGCGCACCAGTGCATTCACCTTGACCGCGTTACAGGGCCAATCGACGGTCATGTCGAACTCCACCCTATCCCCGACGAAAATCAAAACCGCTCGCGCGCTTCCATTGTCGTCACGCCTGTCAGCCGTAAAGAGCGCGCCATCGATCCGGCTATCCACGGCCCTTATCCCACCCCTCTCGCACGCATTCCACGCGTCGATGAAACCGAGTGCGTCGGCTGCAATCTTTGCTCGCTCGTTTGTCCCGTTGACAACTGCATCACGATGAAGCAAATTGACACGGGCCTCCCGCCTGAAACTTGGGAGCAGCGCACACAAAAACCCGTGGAGATCCGTTGAGCACATTCGACCCCACACTCTCGAACCGCGACCTCATCCCCACCACGCCGGCTCAGCGCACCTGGGGCACTTACAATTACGTCGCGCTGTGGTTCAGCATGTCGCTCGAAATCACAACTTACCAGCTCGCTTCCTCGCTCATCGCCGTCGGCATGAACTGGAAGCAGGCCATCTTCACCGTTCTCCTCGGCAATTTGATCGTCCTCGTCCCCATGCTCCTCAACGCACACGCCGGAGCCAAGTACGGCATTCCGTTTCCCGTCTTCATTCGCGCTCCTTTTGGCACGAGGGGCGCAAACATCCCCGCGCTCTTGAGAGCTGTAGTCGCCTGCGGCTGGTTCGGCATTCAAACATGGATCGGCGGCCAGGCCATCTACGCCATGCTCAAAGTCATCTGGCCCTCCGCCGCCGGCAACGACGGCATTCTCTGGGTTTGCTTTCTCGGCTTCTGGTTCTTGAACATGGTCGTCGTCTGGCGCGGCGTTGAATCCATCCGTCACCTGCAAGCTTTCGGCGCGCCCTTCATTTTCGTTATGGCCATCGCGCTGCTCATCTGGATTCACATGAAGGCCGGCAGTTGGGGCGCAATGCTCTCCACGCCCAGCCGCTTCCAATCGCTCCCGGAATTTCTCCCCGTCTTTTTTCCTGCGCTCACTGCCATGGTCGGCTATTGGGCCACACTCGCGCTCAACATTCCGGACTTCACGCGCTACTCGCGTTCGCAATCCGGCCAGGCCTGGGGACAAGCCTTCGGGCTTCCAGTTTCCATGACCCTCTTCACCTTCATCGGTATCTCCTGCACCTCGGCCTCCGTCGTTCTTTTCGGCCACCCAATCTGGAATCCCATCGAGCTCATCGGCGCATTCCATCAGCCTGTCGTCGCCTTCATCGCGCTCATCGCCGTCCTCGTCGCCACGCTCAACGTCAACATCGGCGCCAACGTCGTCTCGCCCTCAAACGACTTCGCCAACCTGCTCCCGCGCCTGATCAGCTTCCGCACCGGCGGCATGATCACCGGGCTGCTTGGCTTGGCGATGTGCCCCTGGAAGCTCCTCGCCACGCCCAACGCCTACATCATCGGCTGGCTCGTCGGTTACTCCGGCCTCCTCGGCCCCGTCGCCGGCATCATGGTCGCCGACTACTTCTTCATTCGCAAAACCGAGCTCGACATCAACTCCCTCTACCACTCCGACGGCATCTACCACTACCGCCGAGGCATCAATCCGCTGGCCATCATCGCCCTCGCCCTCGGCGTCATCACCGCGCTCATCGGCCTCTTCATTCACCCGCTGCACTTCCTCTACGACTACGCATGGTTCGTCGGCTTCTTCGTCGCTGGAATTGTTTACATTGCACTGATGAAGATGAAACCACCTGCCACTCAAATTACCATCGTTCATTGACAGCGCATTCCACTCGTCCTACCATCAATTCATGGAAATTCAACTCACTCCCGAGCAGGATTCGTTCGTAAAGCATGCAATCAAGCAAGGGCGCGTCCGTGACACGGCCGATGCCATCAGCCGCGCTATGGACATCTTCGTCGAGCGCGAACGCCGCCGCATGGAGTTGATCGCTGAAATTGAAGAGGGTGAATTGTGCATTCAACGGGGCGAATACACTGAATACACTGAGGAAACTTTCAAGAATCTTCCTGCTATCGTTGCCGCGCGTGGCAGAGCCAGAATGGCGGCTCGAGGTTAATGTGCAACTTCAATATCGCCAGCACGAAAGGATTTTTCTATTTTTGTAATAGTTGAATCATAATCATGCTGCTGAGTTGATGGAAATGTGAACGTAAACGAATTTATTGACCCACGCCCGACAAATTCCTTTGTGTATCCCATATTGGCTCCATCATCCCATGTGATAACGAACCAAGTCTTAGCAAGTTTGTTATAGCCGAGTTGGCCGCGTATCGCATTGACGGCGCGAGTGTATTCGTCGTTCAGTGTGTATCCAGGATTATTGATACCAGAAACGACAAGTCTTGCATTCCCGTCAGAGGATCGAAGGGTGATTCCATCGCCATTAACAGGCAACGCACCTGACTCGAATGAGCTCGGATAGTCGATTCTATATCCGAAACGTTCGTTTGCGTATGGCGCAAAATCATTTAGTGAATAATTTTGCGGGGTTTCATCAGGAATTGAATGTGTATTGACCGGTGCCGTTTCAGTTTCCTCCGTATGAGGCAATTCCTTAATGGACTGTGCAGAATCAGGCTCTCTGAAATGTTGAACTCTTTTGTGGAATAAAACTGAAATGGTTCCGAGAATAACGAACACAAAGATAATTGTAAAAAGAACAATGCGAAAGTTCTGAGATCTACGACGCATGTCCATTTCATCTATAGGTTTTACATTGTCTGAGCATCCCCAAATGAGTGCGCCAATCCATCCAAGCACAGTAAACCCAAAAAAGAAATTTAGGATAAAGATTGACAGAGTATTTGAATGATTTCGGAGTGACGCGACAATTGAAGGGAAAAAGTATACGCCGATTGCCAATGCGATTAAGATTAAGACGAAGAACATGCTGATGATTACGCTTGCAGAGTCGTCCATAAATGTCCTCAAAAGTATCAACTAAATATAGAATCGACGGGTTCAACAGTCAATGAAATTAGTTGATATAAGACTCACTTAGGCCGGGTGCCCCAGGTCTCGTACTTGAGACCTGGGATTCCAAATTAAATCTACAACTACTCCGCCAGCGCATCCGCAATCGCCAAATGCTCATCGAGCGCCGCAATCCCCAAATCAATTTCCGCCTTGGTTACAATCAGCGGCGGCGCAATCACAAAATGGCTCACCCAGGCTTGCATCGTTACCCCCTGCGCCATCATCTTCGCAGCAATCTGATCCACCACCAGCGGCTTGCCCTCAACCTTATCGCGCATCGTGTTGAAGGGCTGTTTGGTCTCGCGATTCTTCACAATCTCTACCGCAAAGAACAACCCCATTCCGCGCACATCGCCAACCGATTTGTGATTCGCCTTCACCTTCTCGAGTTTTTCGCGCACATACGGCTCCAACTCCGCCGCTCGCTCCACCAGTTTCAGCCTTTGCATCTCTTCGATCGTCGCCGTTGCCGGACCCAGCGTTATCGGATGCGCCTCGTACGTGTGCCCATGCGAAAAATAATGCTCTTCAAAAAACTCCGCAATCGCGTGGTTCGTCGCCGTCAAGCCCAGCGGCACATATGCTGACGTAATCCCCTTGGCCGTCACCAAAATATCCGGCGTCACTCCCCAATGCTCCACGCAGAACCATTTGCCCGTGCGTCCCCAGCCCGTCATCACTTCATCGGCAATCATCAGCACGCCATACTCGTCGCAAATTTTGCGCAGCTTCGGGAAGTACTCCTTCGGCGGAACCAGCACGCCGTTCGTCCCCACAATCGGCTCCATGATAATCGCCGCCACATCGCTTTCATTCCGTATCATATGTTCCACGTAATCCGCGCACGCAACTCCGCACTGAGGGTACGTATGTTTCATCGGGCAGTTATAACAATTCACCTCCGGCGCAAAGATCACGCCCGGCCCCTTGCCGCCCGGTTCCATCGCCCAGCGGCGCGGATCGCCCGTTGCCGCAATCGAGCCTGAAGTCGATCCATGATAAGAACGATAGCGCGAGATAATCTTCGTCTTCCCCGTGTACATGCGCGCAATCTTGAAGGCTGCCTCGTTCGCCTCCGTGCCGCTCGTCGAAAAGAAATACTTGTCCAGCCCTTTCGGCAATACCTCGATCAGCTTTTCGCTCAGCCGCGCACGGGCATTTGTTGCATACCCCGGCATCATGTACGGCAACTCGCGCGCCTGCTCCACAATCGACTCAATCACGCGCTTGTTCTTGTGCCCCAGGTTCATGCACATCAGTTGCGAGCTGAAATCCAGATATCGCTTGCCCGCGCCATCAATGATGTAGCAATCCTCAGCATCGGCAATGTGCAGCGGCTTCCACGTCTTCTGCGCTCTCCATGTCCCGTAGTTGGTCTGCCGCGTGATCCGTACAATTTCTTCCGATGTCAGTTGTTTCTGATCGCTCATTGACTTGGCTCCAGTTGTGAGATTGCCCCATCATATCACTGCAATCCGCACTGCAAAAAAAGCAAAGGCTCCCATAAATCTCGGAGCCTTTGCTTGGTTAACCCACCAGGAATGTTTACGCGCTGTAGAGCAGAATCCCTTCTGTCTTCTCCAGCGGTGTTCCATCTTCGCTTGCGCTGATGGGCCGATAGAAAAGCTGGTTGTTGTTGAGGTAAACCTCCAGGAACGCCGGACGCACGGCAATCTGCCCGCCAATCAACGCTTCTGAAAGTGGATCCTCCACATACCGCTGCAAGGCGCGACGCAACGGGCGCGCACCGTAACTGCGGTCACCTAAAGTTTTATCCAGAATCCACTTCTTCGCTTCGTCGGTCACGGCAATCGTAATCGACTTCTGCGCCAGGTTTCCGTTGAGTTGCTGCACCAGCATCTCCACAATCTGAATCAAATCCGACTCAATCAGCGATTGGAAGAGAATCACTTCGTCCAGACGATTCAGGAATTCAGGATTGAAGGTCTTCTTCACTTCCTGCTTCACCAACTCCTCAATCTTCTCCATCACCAGATCGTCGCGGTCGCTCTGGAAGCCAAGACCCTGCTTCTTCTGCAAGTGCCGCGCGCCGATATTCGAGGTCATGATCAGAATCGTGTTCTTGAAGTCGACCGTGTTCCCCAAACCATCCGTCAGTTGCCCATCTTCAAAAACCTGAAGCAGAATGTTGAAGACATCAGGATGCGCCTTCTCAATCTCATCGAGCAGGACGACTGAATAAGGCGAGCGCTTCACGCGCTCCGTCAACTGGCCGCCCTCTTCGTAGCCTACGTACCCCGGAGGCGAGCCAATCAGCTTCGAAACAGAATGCTTTTCCATGTACTCCGACATGTCAAAACGAATCAGAGCCTTGTCTGAGCCGAACAAAAATTGCGCCAGCGTGCGCGCCATTTCCGTCTTGCCCACGCCCGTCGGTCCGAGGAAGAGGAAGCTGCCAATCGGACGATTCGGGCTCTTCAAACCAGCCCGGGACCGGCGAATCGCACGTGCCAGCGCACTGATCGCCTTGTCTTGAGAAATCACGCGCTTGTGCAACTCTTCTTCCACGCGCAGCAACTTCGCAGTCTCTTCTTCCTTGATGCTCATCACCGGAACGCCCGTCCAGCGGCTGACCACGTCCTCAATATCTTCGCGGCTCACAATCCCCGACGCCGAATCATCCAGATGATACTTGTCGCGGAGCGCGCGCAGATTCTCGCGTTCCTTGCGTTCCTCGTCCGAGTAGAAACGCGCCTTCTCAAACTCATGGTTCGCTATCGCGCTCTCCATGCGATGGACGATGAACTTGATCCGCTTCTGTACCTCGGTGATCTCTTCCGGCAAAGTCGTCTGCCGCAACTTGACGCGGGCGCCGGCCTCGTCAATCAAATCGATTGCCTTGTCAGGAAGAAAACGATCGGGAATATATCTGTTCGAGTGCGAGACCGCAAACTCCACCGCTTCATCCGTGTAACTGACGGCATGAAATTTCTCGTACTTCTCTTTGATCCCCATGATGATCTTGATTGCGTCCGCCTCATTCGGCGGTGGAACCTTCACCGCCTGGAATCTGCGCTCAAGCGAACGGTCTTTCTCAATGGACTTTCTGAACTCTGCCGGAGTTGTCGCGCCAATGCACTGAATCTCTCCGCGCGAGAGTGCCGGCTTCAAAATATTCGCCGCGTCGAGTGACCCCTCGGCTGAACCCGCACCAACCAGAGTATGCAGCTCATCAATAAAGATGATTGCGTTCTGATTGTCCATCAGCTCCTTCATGATGTTCTTCAAACGCTCTTCAAATTGTCCGCGATATTTTGTTCCGGCGACGATCAGCGAAAGATCAAGCGCCAACACTCGCTTATCCGCCAGAAAACTAGGCACCTCGTTGTCGGTAATCCGCTGCGCCAATCCCTCGACGATCGCCGTCTTGCCCACGCCCGGCTCGCCAATCAGCACAGGGTTATTCTTCGTACGGCGGCAGAGTATCTGAATCACGCGCTCCAATTCCGCATCGCGACCCACCAACGGATCCAACTGACCGTCAGCGGCTGATTGGGTCAGATCGCGGCTGAACTCCGCCAGCAAACTCGACTCCCTCTGCTGTTGCCGCTGTGAGCTTTGCGGTTGCGGCTTCTCCTGCGTCACGCGAGAAAGCTCCTCGCGAATCTGCGCCAGCCTCAAACCGCGCTCCGACAAAATTTCTGCGGCAAAACATTTTTCTTCGCGCAGCAATCCAAGCAACAAATGCTCCGTGCCAATGTGCTTGTGCCCCAGCCGCTCAGCTTCTTCCGCTGCATAGGCCAGCACCCGCTTGCACTCGTTTGAAAGCGGCAAATCCACACTCGTCGATACCTTCTCGCGAATCGTGGTGTGCGCTTCAATCTGTTTCCGTATCGATTCAACCGACGCATGCGAACGCAGAAAGCGATTCGTCAGCGCCTTGTCCTCGCGCAGCAAGCCCAGCAAAAGATGCTCGGTCTCAATATAAGGGGAACCAAACTGGCTCGCCTCATACCGCGCAAAGAAGATCACTCGCCGTGCCTTCTCCGTATACCGTTCAAACATCGCCTTCTCCTCTGCCAGTTATCGGCAACCGTGGCTGAATCGTTGAATACCCCGGCGCAGCGCTTGCTCCCACGCCCATTTGCTTACTTCTATGCTAACCGCAAAGGCATCAAAACCTGTAAATCAGTTGTGACTTCACTTCATTTGATTCAGCAAACTCAAAAAAGTCTCAAATCTGCTTAAACTGCCTTCAATCGCCCACCTTCAAGCCTGAGCGCGCGCGTGCATCGCCCTGCAAGTTCCTCATTGTGAGTCACCAAGATCGAGGTCAATCCATGCTCCCGGTGCAATCGCTCAATCAAATCAAAGACCAGCCCGGAAGTCGTCTCATCCAGATCGCCGGTCGGCTCATCGGCTAATAATATTTCAGGCTGCGTCACTAGAGCCCTCGCCAGAGCCACGCGTTGCTGCTCGCCACCTGAGAGTTCACCCGGCCTGTGAGTAGCGCGGTCTGCCAATCCTACCTCGCCGAGCCATTTCTGCGCCGCGATAAGAGCCGACGCTCGAGTGTCGCCTCGAGCCATCAGCGGCAGCGCCACATTTTCCTCCGCCGTAAACTCCGGCAGCAGATAATGAAACTGCCAAACATACCCAATCTTCCGATTTCTGAACTCCGCCGCCGCCCTCAGATTCAGCCCTGCCAAATCCACATCCGCGCAGACCACGCGTCCCTCGGTCGGATGATCGAGCGCACCCAGAATATGCAGCAGCGTACTTTTTCCCGAGCCCGAGCGCCCCAAAATCGCCACCATCTCGCCCCGCTCCACGCGCAGATCCAGAGAGTCAAAGAGCCGCAGCGCACCTCGCGCCGTGGCATACTCTTTCGCCAGCCCTGTGACATAAATCGCAGGAGCACGGAGGGAGGTCGGGGTTTTAACCCCGACATTTCGATCATCGGAAAGGATTGGGGCTTCAGCCCCTGAGGTCTGCTCCATTTGGCGTTAGTTTATCGTGCAGGAGCGGCAGCCTGTGGATTAACCGGCGGAATTGCATTTACATTGAGTTTTCCAATCCGTCCATTCGGCCCCACGATAAAGGGCAGTGAGAGCGCATTCCAATTCCCATCATCGAGCGGCGTCCACGTCTTCCCATCATCCCTGCTCACATCCGACCCATTCGTCCCCGCCGTAATCCAAAGCTTCAGAGCCTCACTCCATTGCACCGTCGACCGATACCCATGTGGTAGTTTCTCCGAAGCCGTCCATGTTTTTCCGCCATCAGAAGACCAAGCCGCAGTTCTCGCAGATTCATTGGGCTTGGTGTAATCGCCGCCGACTACAACTAATTGTGTTTTCAAAATTGAGGATGGTTGCTCTCTTGTATCAATTGCAAATGCGCCAGATCCTTCCGTCTGATTACCGACTGGTATATTTTGTTGCGTCCATACATCTTTTTTGTGTGCCGAAATCACATCATCATCACTACATTCATCTAAACAAATTACGGTTTTAGATATTTCATACAATTTGGCGCCAGCGTTTCCGCCGGTGACAAAAAGAGGAAACCCAACATTGATCAGAGAAGAATTACTGGCTGCAAATGCACCTTGGTTTTTCGCATCCGCATCCAATCCCGTATTGTTCATTCGTGTCCAACGTTCCCCATCTTTGTGCGTGTAGAACAATGTGAACTTCCCATTCACTGGATCGCCAAGCAACCATCCATCACTATTTTTATTAATTCGGATCGCATCCCAAAACCCATCCTTATCTGGATTCTCGAAAATCAACTTCCACGTCTTGCAACCATCAGTTGTCTTATACAACCGGCTCAACTCTCCCGGCCCACTCGCCATCACAATCGCCGTCTTCTCATCCCAGGCCTGCACACCCCTAAAATCCAGCTTCGCACCATCCTTCTTTCCATCCGGCACTTCGCACTTAATCCAATGCTCACCACCATCCACCGTCCTCAGCACCGTTCCGCCACTTCCACTTGCCCACGCAATTTTCCCATCCACCGAATGAATCCCGCGCAAGCTTGCCGTCACTCCCGAATCCTGCATCGTCCACACCGGCGTATTCGGCGCAGTCGTCTGTGCAACCGCAACCACCGACACGCAAATTAAAACCAACACCAAGCAGGGAAGCATCAACCAAGAGAAAATCTTCATGCCAACGAGTCTACCTCACCAACCAAAAAATATAGGATGCGGCCATTAGCCGCATCCTATATTTGAAAATCTCCAAAATCTAATGCCCCTCTTCCACCTTCTTCAAAAAGTACGGCAAGCACCTCTCCAAACCCTCATGCAATTTAATCTTCGGCTCCCAACCCAGAGTCTGCCGTGCCTTCGTAATATCCGGTTTCCTGCGTGTCGGATCATCCTGCGGCAGCGCCTCAAAAATCAGCTCACTCTTTGACCCAGTCATCTTGAGCACCTCTTCCGCGCACTCCAGAATCGTGAACTCGCCCGGGTTCCCGATATTCACCGGCAAATGCTCATCCGATTTCGCCAGCAACAAAATTCCCTCAATCAAATCGTCGACATAACAAAAACTTCTCGTCTGTGTTCCATCGCCATAGATTGTCAACGGCTCGCCCTTGAGCGCCTGCATTAGAAAATTTGAAATCACGCGCCCATCGCTCGGATGCAGCCGCGGCCCATACGTATTAAAAATTCTCACCAGGTGCGTATTCACTCCGCGCGTGCGGTGGTAAGCCATCACCATCGCTTCGCCAAATCGCTTCGCCTCGTCGTAGACCGAGCGCGGCCCCACCGGGTTCACATTGCCCCAGTAGCTCTCGCTCTGCGGATGCTCCAGCGGATCGCCGTAACACTCCGAAGTCGAAGCATGCAGATAATCCGCCCCATACTTCTCGGCAATCTTGAGCGTATTTTCCACGCCCACCGAGCCCACTTTCAGCGTTTCAATCGCCAGCCGCAGATACTCCGGCGGGCTCGCCGGCGAGGCCATGTTGAAGATCGCATCCACTGGCCCCGGATCAAATTCCACGCAAATATCGTGTTTCAGAAATTCAAATTTCGGATTTCCATCCAGGTGCGCAATATTCTCATGCGCGCTGGTGCAGTAGTTGTCCACGCCAATCACGCTGTGCCCTTCGGCCAGCAGCCGGTCGGTCAAATTCGAACCCAGAAATCCGGCGGCGCCGGTCACCAATATCCGCTTGCTCAAGTTATTCCTGCTCCCAACTTCAAAAAAATTACGACAGCACCATTTTCTGCGGCTTGCCCTGTTGTGTCGTGTAATTTGCCGGCCGCCCCATGCTTACATAAGTGAATCCCTGCTCGGCCATCTTCTCCGGAGCATACAAATTCCGCCCGTCAACCACAATCGGGAACTTCAGCGCCTGATTCAGCTTGGTCAAATCCAAATCAGCAAACTCAGCCCAATCCGTCAGAATCAGCAGCGCATCGGCATCTTTCGCCGCCTCATAAATTCCCTCGGCATAGCTCATCTGCTTGCTCGCCGGAAGTACGGATTGAGCCCGCTCCGTCGCTGCCGGGTCATAGGCGCAAACCGATGCACCCGCATCTAAAAATTTCCGGATCACGTCAATCGCCGGCGACTCGCGAATATCATCCGTATCCCGTTTGAAGGCCAGCCCCAGCGCCGCCAGCTTCTTTCCGCGCAGTGTCCACAACGCCGCACGCACCTTGTTAAAGAAGATATCTTTCTGCCGCTCGTTGATCTTTCTCACTTCGTCCAGCAGTTGAAAATCCACACCCTGCTGTTGCGCCACCCAATGAAACGCGGCCACATCCTTCGGGAAGCACGACCCGCCATACCCAATCCCCGCGCGCAAAAACTTCGGCCCAATGCGCGAATCGAGTCCAATCCCCGCCGAAATATCTTCAATATCCGCATCCACGCTCTCGGCCAAATTCGCCACCGCGTTGATGAATGAAATTTTCAGCGCCAAAAACGCATTCGATGCATGCTTGATAATCTCTGCGCTCTGCGCCGAAGTCACCAGCAGCTTTGCCGGATTCGTCGCACTTAAATCGCCTTTGAGGGAACTTGCTTTCGCGTAATAACTACCATCCGTCAGCGGCGCATAAATCCTTCTGAGCAACTCCGCCGCGCGTTCAGTATTTGCGCCCACCACAATCCGGTCCGGGTGCAGAAAATCGCCAATTGCCGTTCCCTCGCGCAAAAATTCCGGATTCGAAACCACATCAAAACTCTGCGCATCCACGCCGTGACGGTGCATCACGCGCCGGATCCATTCATTCGTATAAACCGGCACTGTGCTTTTCTCGACAATAACTTTATAGCCGTTCATGGCCCGAGCAATCTCGCTGACCACGGCCTCAACATACGAGAGATCGGCCGCACCCGTATCTCCCTGCGGCGTACCCACTGCAATAAATACTGCTTCGCTCGCTTTTACCGCCGCGCTCAGGTCAGTTGTGAACTGGACGCCATGGCCAAGATGCTTTTTCAGCATCTCTTCCAGGTGCTCCTCATAGATCGGCACGCCTCCCGCGAGGAGCATCTTTACCTTCGCCTCGTCGTTATCGACGCAGTTTACATGGTGGCCCATCTCGGCAAAGCAAACCGCGGCTACGAGTCCCACATAGCCGGAACCAATCACGCAAATCGAAACATTTTTATGCATAATGCGAGGCACCCTCTAGATTTTGAATGCGGAATGATTGAACTGCGGCAGTGAGGATTCAATTGAACAACCCACCCGCCTGCCTTGAATAGCCTAACCCTTCTACCATTGTGAAGCAATGTTGCTGCGAAAATCTTTCACTTGCGTATCTCTTTATCCCGCCGATCCAAAGACTCCTCCAACGCATTTACTAAAATCATAATTTATGAGCAAAACTGGCCATCCCATTAGCCGCATAAAACGGGTATGCTTTTCATTAAAGGAAATCTGCCAGTCATTTTGGTCATACAATCCAATCCGAAACCCGTAGACGAACCCATGGCGGTTCCAGCCCCTTTCACCACCCTGCCGCCCTTCCGCATAGAACCTACTTTTGTTCCGCGCATTTGGGGCAGTGAAACTCTGCGTCCGTGGTATCCCGTCGATGCCTCCGATAATCCAATCGGCGAAGTCTGGCTCACCGGCGATGATTGCGTTGTCGCGACCGGTCCCGCTACAGGGCAAACCCTTGCCGCGCTCGTCGACTTATCACCCTGCGCACTGCTCGGCTACGATCATAAAATTACTTGCATACGCAACACGGAATCCCCTAACAGTGCCGCCAACTCAAATTCCCCTCTCCTCATCAAGCTCCTCTTCGCCCAGCAAAAACTCAGCGTACAGGTTCACCCCGACGATGCACTCGCCCAATCTCAGGGCTATCCGCGTGGAAAAACCGAGTGCTGGTACGTTCTTGACGCTAAACCCGATGCGCAGGTCGCAGTCGGTCTGAAGCCCAATATCACCCGCGATGAAATTCGTCGCCGCGCAATTGATGGCACCCTCGAAAGCTGTCTCAATTACATCTCCATCGCGCCTGGAGAAGTCATCCTCGTCGACGCTGGCACCGTCCACGCCGTTCTCCCCGGCTCCGTGCTTCTTGAAGTGCAAGAGAACAGCGACATCACCTATCGCCTATTTGATTACGGCCGTCCTCGTTCTCTCCATTTGGAGAAATCCCTCGAGGCGCTCAAACCCACCACCAACGCTGGAATAATTCCACCTCAAAAACTCGCTGACCGCACTCTTCTCCTCAGCTCTGAATTTTTTTCCATCGAATCTTTCAATATCTCTGCACCTCTCTCCAGTCAACACCTCAACTCATTGAACATTTCAGCAAGCTCACCCCCCACTCTCTCCTACCTTTTCTTAACCAGAGGCTCGGCTCGCATTACCCAAGTACCCAATGGTTCGCAATTCACTCCCGTCGATCTTTCTGAACACGCCATCCTGGCCATACCCGCCTCTGCGCCTGGCTTTCTCATTCAACCGCAAACTGACCTTGAATTTTTGCGCATCAGTGCTCCAGTTCACTCGCTTCGGACAACAAATACGAATGATTAGCTGAGATCAGTAATGATTTGCCAATCTGCCTGACCGCACTTCGTCGATTCGTTGAACTGCTTCAGTGCATTTTGTTGTATGAAATTGCACATAAAAAATCTCTGTACCGGTTGATGCAAATCCTTTTTTCAAGCGTCAAACCGCAAAGTAACGTAGCAAATTCGGTACGGCACTCGTTTTTCAGCTTGCCTTATTCAGCATTTCTGGTAAGAATATCTCGAAGCACTCTTCGAGTTCCTGACTTTGGTTACTTCCTCACATCTTTGGTAACTGGGCACGGTGGCTATCCTCATTCTTTGCTTTGCAATCGGTTGTCCGCCATGTAAACTGCCACTATGGTTTCCCTCGAAAGTGGAGGGAGTCTCGAAACCCACAAGGAGACGCCTAATGCGTTTAAAGCTTATCTTTGCTGTCTTATTGCTCTCGACCGCGATGCCCGCGCTAGCGCAGGTAGTCGCTCAGGGTAATTCTGCCAGCATGCCTTACTATGTAGGCGGTGGGTACTCTCGCTTCTCCCCCGATTTCGGCCCAGGCCGTACCAAAGATGGTCTCAATGTATACGCCGGCATGACTTTCTTTAGTCTCCCTGCACATCTCTCCGGGCTGGGTATTGAGGCTGAGTGGCGTGACATCTTTTTCAATCCGCAATATGGCAATAACCCCGGTAACATTAACAACCTCAGTCAATCCACCATAGGTGGCGGCATCAATTACAAACTGCTCCACTGGAGCCGCTACCGCCCCTACGGCAAATACTTGCTTGAGTCCGGCAAAATCAGTTACGGCAACGGCGCACTGCCACCCATTGTTCCTAAAACTCTCGTTCGAAATTCCATGGTTGAAGTCATGGGTGGAGGAATTGAAGTCCTCACCGCCAAACACATCTGGATCCGCGCAGATTACTCATACGAGACCTGGCCCAATCTCTTCGGCTTGCAGAAAAATCTGAACCCCGTCGGAGTTACGCTCGGCGTCACCTACGACTTCCATCGGTATTGATTGCACACAGTGGTTGAATTTCACGAACCTCAGCCGGAGCGATTTTTTCATTCGCTCCGGCTCTCTACTTTGACCTCTTGCCCCTGTCAAAACTTCTCTTGCGTGCCCATAACAGATCACGAACTTTCCCATTTTGTGGTTGGCGTTCACATTTAGTACTTTGGGCCCGTAGATAACCGATTCTCATTTTCGTATACTGTGAATGAGCGTCAAAAGATCACCATCTTGTTGAATTTTTTGCATCAGGTCCTTTCTTCTTCCGATGCTTTGCTCTTCTGCTTTAACTTGAACGGGGAACTTCAGCTCGCAAGAAAAAATTTCAAGTTCTGAGGTCTTATTTCGCATGAAGATTCAAGGCGCACACACTCTCGTTTGCGGAGCAGGTGGATTCATAGGCGGCCATCTAGTCAACTCGCTCTATGCGGCCGGTGCGGCCAGCGTTCGCGCCGTTGACGTCAAGCCGATCGATGAGTGGTACCAGGTCAACAAAAAAGCTGACAATCGCGTACTCGATCTCCAACTGCGCGAAGCCTGCATGGAAGCAGCTGCCGGCACTGACGCCGTCTTCCAGCTCGCCGCCGACATGGGCGGCATGGGCTTCATCGAAAACAATAAGGCCCTCTGCATGTTGAGCGTTCTCACCAACACCCACATGCTTGTTGCGGCTCGCGAGCACGGAGTCAAGCGCTTCTTTTACTCCTCCTCAGCCTGCGTATATAACGGCGAAAAGCAGACTTCCTATGACGTCATCCCGCTCAAGGAAGAAGATGCCTACCCTGCTCTCCCTGAAGATGGCTATGGCTGGGAGAAGCTCTTCAGCGAGCGCATGTGCCGTCACTATCGCGAGGACTTTGGCCTCGATTCTCGCGTCGCCCGCTTCCACAACGTTTACGGCCCATTCGGCACCTGGGATGGCGGTCGTGAAAAAGCGCCGGCCGCAATCATTCGCAAAGTTCTTCAAGCCAAGGTCACCGGAAAGCACGAAATCGAAATCTGGGGCGACGGTCATCAGACCCGCAGCTTCATGTACATTGACGATTGCACCAAGGGCATTCTCGACATCTTCCACAGCAACATTCTTGAGCCCATCAACCTCGGCACCAGCGAACTCGTCACCATCAATCAGCTCGTCGACCTCGTTGAGGATATCGCCCAGATCAAACTCAAGCGCAATTACAATCTCTCCGCCCCGCGCGGCGTCAACGGTCGCAACAGCGACAACACCCTCATCCGCAAGTACCTCAACTGGGAGCCGTCCATCAGCCTGCGCGAGGGAATGGCGAAAACCTACGAGTGGATCGAGCAGCAAATGCTCGCCGGCGTCGCCTCCAAATAATCGTGAGAATATTCTGAGGCTCTGGAATGTACCAACCGCGCTTTGAGAAGATTCTCGGACTCAATTTCTTCATCGGATCGGCTGACGAAGCCATCGATCGCCTCCGTAACACTGGAGGCCTTGTTGTTGTCCCTGCTGGCCCTGCGCTCAACGCACTCTCCACTAATCCCGCATATCGTCAGGCTCTCCTCGCGGCCGACCTCATCATCACCGACAGCGCTTACATGGTCCTGCTTTGGAACCTTGCTCACCTGCGCTTCCTCTCCAGTAAAAAACGGATCAACAAGCTCTCCGGCCTCAAATATCTTCGTGCGCTTCTTCAACAACCAGACTTCCGCACTCCCGGCGCAACTTGCTGGATCATGCCGTCGAGCCAAAGCGCCGAACGCAATCGAAGCTGGCTCCATCAACTGGGAATAGAACTCGCCGATGAAAATCTCTACATCGCGCCCATCTACACCAGCACACCGCAGGACCCCGCGCTTATTGCACTTCTTGAGCGCACCCGTCCCCGCCACATCCTCATCGGCCTCGGAGGCGGAGTGCAGGAGCCGCTCGGCCACTACATTAAGCAAAACCTCTCTTACTCGCCTTCCATTCACGGAGTAGGCGCAGCCATCGGTTTCCTCACTGGCGACCAGGTCCACATCCCCGTCTGGGTTGATGCTCTCTGGCTCGGATGGCTCTGGCGCACTCTTTCCAACCCACGCCGCTTCCTCCCCCGTTACTGGGCCGCCCGTCATCTCGCCACTCTCCTCCTCCGCTATGGCTCTGAGATGCCACCACTCAAAATCTGAACTACCTCTGAAAAAATACCCCAAACTCACCTTCGAGATTTGGGGCTCGCACCGCATTCACTTATGTAGCTCTGTGCCCCACCCTTTCCGCTTTTCTGCGGAAAGGGTGGGAGACCAAAATTTAAATCTACGAACGTTTTTCCATTTCAATCGCCTTCGGAAACAAAATATTGTTCTCCAGATGAATATGCTGATGCAGATCCTTCTCAAATTCCTTCAATCCCTGGTAGAACCCGCAGTACGTCGGGCAGGCTCCAGCCGGCGGCACAAAATCACCACTCAATCTCCGCATCTCGGCCAGCAGCAACCCAGCCTTGTCATGCTCCTCCATCATCATCTCGATCGGGCTCGCGACCGTAGCAAAACACGCGCGCGGTTTCTCCGCCTCGCCCTTCGCCACCTTCTCCATCCCCACAATGTATGGGAAGAGCACCACCTCTTCCTTCATCAGGTGGCTCGTCAACTCCGCATCCAATTCGCCCAGTGCCTTTCTGATCTTCGGCAAATGCGCCTGCGTATCTCCATGCCGGTTCACCACTTTCTCCGCCAGCACCGCCAGTCGCGGCAACTCGCGCTTCACATACGCATGGTGCGTCGTCACAATATGCTCAACCAAATTCCCGAGCGGCCGCGCATTCCAATCTGCGGAATCAACCACAGGCCCCTTCGCCGCTTCATAGAGAGCTGAGATCACGTCTTCCAAATCCACATTCTGCGCCATGCAAGCCTCACTCAACGGCTTCCGTCCACCGCAGCAGTAATCAATTCCATACGCCTCAAAGACCCGGATCGAACTCGGCTCTTCAAGCGCAATCTCTCTCACCGTCTTTGCTTCATGTCCACTCATCGTCGCTGTTGTCATTTCTGACCTCCTGTATCTCCCAACTTACGCACACCCGCAAATTAACACAGCGACTAAAGTCACTCCCTGCTCGAATGAAATAAAATCATTTTGTGATGAAACTTCAACTTTCTATTCCCGCCGCCCTCCGTTCCGCCCTTGACGCCGCAACCGCCGACTGGCAGGTGAATGGCAAATTAGCCCGCTTCTGGCAAAAGGACGCCTCCCTCTGGACCAACGAAGACGAAGCCAAATGGCTCGGCTGGACCAACATCGTCGAGCGCCAGCAAGGCAATCTCCCCGCATTCGCCGAACTCGCCATCGACGTTCGCGACATGGGCTACGAATCGCTCGTCCTCCTCGGCATGGGCGGCTCAAGCCTCTGTCCCGAGGTCCTCGCTCTCACCTTTGGCCAGCAGCCAAAATTTCCCGCGCTCCACATCGTCGATTCCACCAACCCCGCGCAGATTCTCGCCACGCGTCGCAAGCTCAACCTCGAGAAGACACTTGTCATCGTCGCCAGCAAATCCGGCTCAACCCTCGAGCCCAATGTCCTCAAGCAATATTTCTTTGAAGAGATGCGCGCCGCCGTCGGCAGTGAATTCGTCGGCAGCCACTTCATCGCCATCACCGACCCCGGCTCCAAGATGGAGCAGGTCGCGAGAGCCGACAAATTCCGTTACATCTTCTATGGCGATCCGGAAATCGGCGGCCGTTACTCCGCGCTCTCCAACTTCGGCGTCATCCCCGCCACCGCCGCCGGACTCAACATCGCGCGCCTTCTCGACGAAGCCTCAGCCGCCGTCAACGCCGCCAAGCTCCCCCTGGCCCAAAACTCCGCCATCCAAATCGGTCTCCTCATGGGCCTCTCCGCCAATCACGGCCGCGACAAAATCACCATCTTCACCTCGCCTGAAATCAGCGACCTCGGCGCATGGATGGAGCAGCTCATTGCTGAATCCACGGGCAAACTCGGCAAGGGCATCACTCCCGTCGACCGCGAGGCCATCGCCCCGCCCGCCGATTACAGCAACGACCGTCTCTTCGCCTACATTCGCCTGGCCGGTTCTGAAGATCGCTCCACCGATGCGAAAGTCGCAGCCATTGCCGCCGCCGGTCACCCCGTCATCACCATCGACATCGACGACCGCTATGGCATCTTCGGCCAGTTCTTCACCTGGGAAGTAGCAACCGCCGTTGCCGGCTCCATCATGGCCATCAACCCCTTCAACCAGCCCGACGTTGAATCCGCCAAGATTGAAACCCGCGCCCTCACCACCGCCTACGAGCAAACCGGCAAGCTCCCCGCGCGCACATCTTTTTTCACCGGCGATGGAATCAGCCTCTACGCCACTGATGCTTATGCAGGCACGCTCACCGCAGCAGCCGGCGAAAAATCTCTGACAGCATTGCTCCGCGCCCACCTCGCGCAAATCAAAACCGGAGACTACTTCGCCACACTCGCCTACCTCCCCATGTTCCCCGAGCACGAAGCCGCCATCCAAACCCTCCGCCATCGCGTTCTCGATGCCAAACACGTCGCCACATGCCTCGGCTTCGGCCCCCGCTTCCTCCACTCCACCGGGCAGGACTACAAGGGCGGCCCCAACACCGGCGTCTTTCTCCAAATCACCTCGGACCACGCCGAAGACCTAGCCATCCCCGCCGCTAAATATACTTTTGGCATTGTCATTGACGCGCAAGCCGCCGGCGACATCGCCGTCCTCGAAGCCCGCGGCCGTCGCGCACTCCGCGTTCATTTGGGAGTAGACATCGCCGCCGGCCTAGCCACGCTGAACAACGCCATCGCCGCCGCACTCTGATAGCTAGGGGAAGGGCATGAAATTATTCACTCGCAGAACGCTAATCTCAGTTTGTTTAATCGTTGTGTTCTTAATTCTTGTGTTCTATGCGGCACGGTATCGCAAATACGCATATGCACAGGTATGGCATTTCCGCCATGGCGATACCGTCAAGTTCGGAGCTTACAGTCTTGAACTCCCTAAACGTTGGTGGGTATTAAAAAATGAATTTGCAGGTTGGACATCGATCTCTATTCCGCGTGCATGCAAATCCACGGACATCTATGAGCCAGAGATTACGGTCATGCCCACCACGGGAGGAGAAGTGACTGAGAATGATGTCGAGCAATCGCGTCAAACTAGTTCGATGGTGTCGAGAATGAATGTCAATCCCGTACTTGGTTGGACTCACTCAGTAACAAATATTCAAGCTAGGAGTTCAACATGGTATTGCATAAGAGACACAATGACTATTTTCGGACAGCATGTATCAACAACATTGACATGTAATGCTGCGCGGATTCCCTATGAACTGTATTACACAGGACCGCCAGAACAAGAGCAGGAAGCCATCTCAATTTTTGAGAATTTTCAGTAATTTCGAAGATAAAAATCTTGTTGATTCAGTATGTCTAATTTATTTTCATTGAACTATCTTTACTAAATCTCTACTCACATCCGTCACGCAACAAACCTTTTTCAACTTCTCCCGATCCGCCCGCATTGCATCATCCTTCTTCAACCCCTCAAGCGTCGTCGTCATCACCGCTGCCATCGCAGCATTCTTCGGCTCTTCCATGCGGTAATGCATCCACTTACCCTCGCGCCTCGCAGACACCACTCCGGCCCGCCGCAGATACGCCAAGTGCCTTGAAATCTTCGGCTGACTCTGCCCCAGCACATCCACCAAATTGCAAACGCAAACCTCGCGTCCCGCAATCAGATTCAGCAGGCGCAGCCTCGTCACATCCGCCAGCGCGGCAAAGAGCGGAGCCAAATCACAAAATGTAGCTTTTCTTTTCACATTTCCATCATATGCGTCTTGACAAATATGTCAACCCGGGGATATATTCGCCTTAACGCATACGAGGGAAACGCAACATGACCACCACAGCCGAAAAATCCACCACCAAGACTGCCGACCAGCAACGCGAAGAAGTCAAAGAAAAATACGGCTCAGCAGCCCGTGCCATCACCGAAAAGGGAACCGTCGCCGCCTGTTGCGACCCCGGCCTCCGCTGCTGCGATCCCATCACCACGAATCTTTACACCGCTGATGAAACCAGCCACATCCCTGAGAAGGCCCGCCTCGCCTCTCTCGGCTGCGGCAACCCCACGGCCCTCATCGCTCTCCAGCCCGGCCAAATCGTTCTTGACCTCGGCTCCGGCGGCGGTATTGACGTTCTTCTTTCCGCCAGCCGAGTGGGCCCTACCGGAAAAGCATACGGCCTCGACATGACCGACGATATGCTCGCCCTCGCCCGCGAAAATCAGCGCCAGGCCGGCGTCACCAACGTCGAGTTCCTCAAAGGCGAAATCGAAAACATTCCGCTGCCCGACAACTCCGTCGACGTCATCATCTCCAACTGCGTCATCAACCTCTCCGCCGACAAAGACCGCGTCCTCCGCGAAGCTCTCCGCGTCCTGCGCCCCGGCGGCCACTTCGCCGTCTCTGATGTTGTTGTGCGCGGTCAGGTTCCAGACGCCATTCGAAACAGCATGATGCTCTGGGTCGGCTGCATCGCAGGTGCCCTCGATGAACAGGATTACAAATCCAAGCTCATTAACGCCGGTTTCGCCGAAGTCAGCTTCGAGCCCACCCGCTTCTACAACGCCGCCGACGCAGGCCACTTCCTCACCGAAGCCGGATTCTCGGTCGACGAAATCGCGCCACTCGTCGATGGAAAATTCTTCAGCGCCTTCATCCGCGCCACAAAACCAGTCGCCACAAAATCAGGCTCCTGCTGCCAACCCGGCTGCTGCTCAAATTAGTTTTCGTTTTCTCACCAGTGCTTCATTTTTAGTTTTACCAATCAAGCTCCGTGCCCCATCCATTCGCCTTTTTTCTGGCGAATGGGTGGGAGACCTAAATCTCAATTGCCCCATGAACCGGCGACGAAGTCGCGTCCGCCACACCGCAGGTGTTCAATGTCCAACTACAACGTCCTCTTTCTCTGCACCGGCAACTCCGCCCGCTCTATCCTCGCCGAGGCCCTTCTCAACCACAAAGCCAAGGGCCTCATGACCGCCTACAGCGCCGGCAGCCACCCCTCGGGCACTCCGCGCCCTGAAGCTCTCCACCAACTTGAGCTCTCCGGCATCCCCACCACTGGTCTGCGCAGCAAATCGTGGGATGAGTTCTCCGCGCCCGGTGCACCGCATCTTAATTTCGTCTTCACCGTCTGCGACAACGCCGCGAACGAGCAATGCCCTTACTGGCCCGGCCAGCCGATGACCGCGCACTGGGGAATCCCAGACCCCGCCGCCGTCAAAGGAACGCCCGAAGAAATTGCGCGCGCCTTCAGTGACGCCTTCCGCACCCTCGACCGCCGCATCAGCCTCTTCCTCTCGCTCCCCCTCGCCACGCTCGATTCACTTGCCCTCAAAAAAGAACTCGACTCCATCGGCAAAAAGTAATCACCACATTTCAGCCATCGAGGTAAACATGTCCCCCGCTCTCCAAACGCAAGGCCAAATCTGCGCGCCGCTCCCGCGCAAAAAACTCTCCTTCCTCGATCGCTTCCTCACGCTTTGGATTTTTCTCGCCATGCTCATCGGCGTCGCGCTCGGCCACTTCATTCCCGGCTCATCCGCCTTCGTCAACAGCTTTCAATCGGGAACCACAAACATCCCCATCGCCATCGGACTCATCATCATGATGTATCCGCCACTGGCCAAAGTCCGCTACGAAAAACTCTCTGAAGTCTTTCGCAATCGCCGCGTCCTCGGACTCTCGCTGCTTCAGAACTGGCTCATCGGCCCCGCGCTCATGTTCTTGCTTGCCATCACATTCCTGCGTGGCGAACCCGCTTACATGCGCGGACTCATCCTCATCGGCATCGCGCGCTGCATCGCGATGGTACTCGTCTGGAATGAGCTCGCCGGAGGTGACACCGATTACGTAGCCGGATTAGTCGCCCTCAACAGCGTCTTTCAGGTTGTCTTTTACAGCCTCTACGCGTGGGTCTTCATCACCATCCTCCCCACCTGGTTCGGCCTCAAGGGATCAGTCGTCAACATCGGCATTGCCCCCATTGCTAAAAGTGTCTTCATCTATTTAGGCATCCCATTCCTCGCCGGAATGATCACCCGTTTTGCGCTGATTCGCTCCAAAGGTGAAGAGTGGTACAGAACCCGCTTCATTCCCCGTATCAGCCCGCTCACACTCTTCGCTCTGCTCTTCACCATCCTCGTCATGTTCAGCCTCAAGGGCGATCTCATCGTCAAGCTGCCCTTCGACGTTCTGCGCATCGCCATCCCGCTGCTCATTTACTTCCTCGTCATGTTCCTGGTCAGCTTCTGGATGGGGCGCAAACTCGGCGCTGATTACGCGCAAACCGCCACCCTCTCCTTCACCGCTGCCGGCAACAACTTCGAGCTCGCCATCGCCGTCTCCGTCGCCGTCTTCGGCCTCAACTCCGGCGAGGCATTTGTCGGCGTCATCGGCCCCCTCGTTGAAGTCCCCGCCCTCATCGGCCTCGTCAACGTTGCTTTCTGGCTGCGCAATCGTTATTTCATCACTCCGGCCGCTTACGGGAAGAATGCTTGAATCAATAACCGGAGAAACTCTTTAAATCGTGATGAGCATCACAGCGGCTCTCTGTCACGAAGCCTACTATGATGCCGGTCTCGGGACAGGGATTTCTCGTGCCGTCACGGAACCATCTTTATCGCCATCGTTATTCGGACTCTTCTCTCGGGCACCCTTAGCTAAGGAGGAGTAACAGTTCTCGAATCGAAATCATAGTAGACAACACCTACTGAACTTGTGCTGGAAAACTTTCATACCGCTGCGGATTCCAGCAGTTGATTGCTTGTTTCAGTTTTGCTCCCTTATTTTTTGTGCGAATACTCAGCATTGCACTCTCAAGCAGCCAAAGCCGCATTCTTATACACTCACGGAGGCTTTATGAACATCATCCTCTACGGTGCTACAGGCAAAGCAGGCAGCCGTATTCTTCAGGAACTCAACTCACGCGGCCATCACGTTACCGCCGTCGTACTCGACGCAACATTGCTGCCAGCCGGCACCAGAAGCCACCACGGCGACCTCAACAATGTGAATGACATTGCCTCAGTGATCAAAGATGCTGACGCGGTCGTCAGCGCTTACGTCCCGCCCTTCAATCACACTGATGAACTCGTCGGTGTCACCGAGCATCTCATCGAGGCAATCGAAAGATCCGGCCCTATCCGCCTCATCGTCGTCGGTGGCGCCGGTTCGCTTGAAGTGGCTCCCGGCGTCTCCATGCTCGCCTCAGGCCAACTCCCCGCCGAATGGGTTCCTATCGCCACGGCGCACGACAATGCTCTCAAGCTCCTCCGCGCCTCCTCCGTCGACTGGACCTACTTCAGCCCGGCCGGCTTGTTCGAGCCCGGAGAACGCACCGGAAAATTCCGTCTCGGCGATAACCATATCGTCACCGATGCAACCGGGCACAGCCGCATTACAATGGAAGATTACGCCATAGCCCTGGTTGACGAGCTCGAGAAGCCCGCCCACCATCGCGCCCAATTCACCGTCGCCTATTAACGCGACGGCAGGGAATTAACGCCGCCATTTTTACCCTCAAAAACCCGACCCCCCATTTTTGCGCTTTTTTTCAGCGAAAGAAGGCGCGTCTGCGGCATGCAGATACCCGCAACTTCTTGGCGGCTAAGGTGTCTAACTAAGTGGCAGCTAATGGACGAACTGCGTCCAGCAGCACATTAAGCAAGAGATCGAGGTAGCCATGAAAACCAATCTGAGCGTCATAACTCCAAATCTCTCAAATCATTCTGACAATTCACAATCTCGCGCTTTCAGCCTCAAACGGCTTCTTCTCTGCACCCTCGCCTGGTGTGGACTCGTCATCATCACCGCCGCCATCGCCATCGCGCAGGCCGCACCCGCACAGTCAGTCCAGCGCAACGACGGCCTCATCGAGACGGATGTTGTCCAAGCCTTAAACAGCTCCTATTCCTTAAAAAATCAGCAGATTACCGCCGCCACTATCCAGGGCGAAGTCACTCTAACCGGCAACGTCTCAAGCGAAGCTTCACGTGAACTTGCCGAGATCCTTGTCTCCCGTGTCTCCGGCGTCACCCACGTTCAAAACAACCTCCAAGTCAACGCTCCTTTAATGCCTCAAGACGCGCAGACCGTGCCGCAAACCCAGCTTGCGCAGCCTCAAGTTCAGCCCCAACCTGAAGAAGCAGCCCAAGTAGAACAGCCACAGCAGCCGCTCCCACCACCTCAGCCGCAAGCTCCAGCCCAGCCGCAGCCAACTTCCGCTACTTCAGAGCCCGCTGATCCATCACAGGCGCCTTACCCCAGCATCCCGCCGCCCCCGCAGCCGAACGACCAAAGCTACGCGCGTCCGCAGATTCCTCAGATGAACCAGCAAAACCAGCAGCCGCAGCAACCCAACCCGGCATACGGCCAGCATGCTCCCGAGCCGCCTTACGACCCCACGCCGATCACTATCCGCCAAGGAACCAGCCTCGACCTTCGCACCACCCAGTCCCTCGATGACAGGCGCGCCAAGGATGGAACCACCTTCGACATGACCGTCGTTCGCGAAGTCACGGTTGCCGGCAAACTCGCCATTCCACGCGGCGCAGTCGTTCACGGTGTCGTTGTGGAGAGCAAATCCTCCGGCCAACTCGGCGGCGCACCAACACTTGCTCTCCAACTCGTCAGCATCGACCTTGGTCCCAACACCTATCCACTCTCCAGCGACCTCTTCAAAGTCCGTGGCCCCAATAAAGCCGGTCACACCGCTGCCAACGTAGTCGGCGGCACCATTTTCGGAGCCCTGCTCGGCGCAGCAATTGGTCGCGGCCCCGGCGCAGCCATCGGAGCCGTCGCAGGTGCAACCACCGGAACCGCGCTCTCCGCCGCTTCACCCAACCCCCACGCATGGATTCCTGCCGAAGCGCTTGTCAGCTTCCGGCTGCAGGAGCCTGTGACTATTGTCCCCGTTACTCCACAGTTAGCCTTCCATCTCGCGCAATCCGTCATGCCCAGCGACGGACCCCAGCTGAACCGTCGCGCGCCGGCCAACTCCAATAACTTCGCACCCGGCTATTATGGCCCCGGCTACTACCCGCCTCCCTTGCCCTTCTACCATCCCTATTACTTGATGGGTGGCGTCTACTACTGGCGCTAAAAACAACCCGCTTGTCGGGGTTGCTGCTTGACTCTCAAATTCGATGTTGATTTGAACCTTCCCCGCGCAGGGACTCCTCCACTCTGCTTGGAACTCAAATCATCCAGGGCGCTTCTCACAAGGGAGCGCCCTTTCCTTGCACACTTGTTTCGATGTGTATGCATTTGCCTTTACGCCGAAGGCGTCGCTGGCCTCATCACAGGTGCCTGTATGCAATGCTTTATAATCATTAAGAATCGGCAGCCGTCCTCGGCTGCCTGAGAATCGCGCATCTTCAGGCCGAAATCTCCACTCCCTGCATTCCTTCTTCAGGTCTTGCAACGTGGGATTCCCTGTGAATGCCCGCAGAGAGTAGAAGGCTCAAACAATTCAATGATTCGTTTCCTCCAGCAAGACAGCCGCATCACCAAGGCACTCTTCATCGTTATCATCGGCTTCGCCTCCGTCTCCATGGTCGTCTACCTCATCCCCGGCCTTATGAGCGGTGCAAGCGTTGCTGACGACGCCTATGCAATCGTCTACCCCCACTGGTACAGCCGCTACCTCGCCTCTGGTGACAAGATCACCGAGAAGCGCGTTGATGCCATGGTCAGCATGCAGATGAAGCGCCAGAACCCCGAGTACGCCAACAATCCCTTCATCGTGAACATGTACACCCAGCGTGTCGGACAGCAGATGATTCAGGAACAGATTCTCCTCGCCGAAGCCAATCGCCTGGGTATCCGCTCCACCGACAAGGATGTCATCGACTTCCTGCACAAGGGGCAATTCGGCGAAATACTTTTCCCCAAGGGTGAGTTCATCGGCCAGGACCGCTACTCCGATTTCCTCGCCAATCAATTCGGCCTCTCCGTCACCGACTTTGAAGACGAACTCCGTCAGCAGATTCAGACTGACCGTCTCCGCTCGCTCATCACCGCCGGCGTCTCCGTCAGTGACAGTGAAATCCGCGACGAGTATCGCAAGCACAACATCAAAATCAAATTCGATTACGCTGTCATCAATGGCGACGAACTCGGCAAATCCATCAATCCTACAGACGCTGAGCTCCAGGCCTTTTTCACTAAAAACGCCGCCCGTTACGCAACGGCCGTTCCTGAGCAGCGCAGCATCGCCTACTTCGCCTTTACAGTTGACCAGCTCCCCGGTGGCGTGCCAAAGGTGACAGAGCAGGAGATTCAGAGCTACTACAACGCCCATCAGGCTGAGTACAAAACCCCTGACCAGGCGCGCGCGCGCCACATCCTCATCAGCGTTCCCGCCGGTGCTGATGCCAAGACCGATGCCGCTGCCAAAGCCAAGGCCGAAGCCATCCTCAAGCAGATTCAGGCTGGCGGAAACTTCGCTGACCTCGCCAGGAAAAACTCCGACGACCCCGGCAGTAAAAACTCCGGCGGCGAACTCGGCTTTGCAAAGCCCGGCACCATGGTTCCTGAATTCGACAAGGCCATCTTCAGCCAGAAGATCGGCGACACGGCCATCGTGAAGACCCAATTCGGTTACCACATCGTTCAGGTTGAAGAGCGCCAGACCGCGCACACCCAGAGCCTCAGCGAAGTGCTTCCCACCATCCAGATCACGCTCATTCGCGAGAAGCTCTCCAAGGCTGAAGAGCAGTATGCGCAATCTCTCGTCACTGAAGCCGCCAAAAACGGCCTTGAGAAGACTGCCGCTGCCCATCATCTGACATTCACCACCAGCGAGCCGCTTCCGATCCGCGGAGTTATCGCAGCACTTCCCGATAGCACCAAGGTCGTTTCCAAAGCCTTCCAGGATGCTCTCAACGGCGCGCCTGATTCAGCGCCCACCGGCGAAGGTTACGCCATCTTCCAGGTCGCAAACATCGTCAAGGCACACGCTCCCGATTTCAACTCCTTCAAGGCGCAGATCCTCACCGATTACCGCCGCGACCTTCTACCTGCCCTCCTTTCTGAGAAGACCAACGAACTCGCAGCCAAGGCCAAGACCTACAAGGACCTCAACAAGGCTGCCAAGGAACTCGGCGCAACCGTCAAAACCAGCGACCTCGTCGATGAAACCGGTCAAGTCCCGGATATGGGCGCAGTCAACGCGGATCTCTTCAACCTGAACGTCGGCGACTTCTCCGGCCCCATCACCACAGGCCGCACCGGCACGGTTGTCAAAATCATCCAAAAGCAGGAGCCCACCGCCGACGAGATCGCCAAGAACCTCGATTCCACTCGCGACCAGATCATCGCGCAGCGTCGCAACGAGGCCTTCAGCATCTACATCGGCGCCCTCACCGACAAGTTCAAAAAAGAGAAGCGCATCGTCCTCGGAGCCAAGGCACAGGAAGCCGCCTCCAAGGCCCCAACCCTCTGATCCCTCGCAATCCATCAAGGCCCGCAACTATTCAAGTTGCGGGCCTTTTTGCTGCGACAAAAATCTCAGTCAACCAAAACACAAGCTGACTCGCTGACTTGCTAAGGACGCTGAAAGCGTCCGCTATCGCGAAGCGCTGCTTTTGTCATAAAAACCTCTTCCTCACCAACCCCAAGTTAAATCCCACATTCCACCCCCTAATCCCGCCACACCGCCGATAATAGTTAAGTCAGGCATTTCCGGAGTCACCCATGAACTTTCAGCGCTCCTCAGGCGTTCTTCTCCACATCACATCTCTTGCATCCTACGGCGGCATCGGCGACCTCGGCCCCGCCGCCCACGATTTCCTCGACTTCCTCGCCTCTGCCAGGCAGCACATCTGGCAGGTTCTCCCGCTCTGTCCCACCGGCTACGGCAACTCACCCTACGCAGGCTCCTCCGCCTTCGCCGGCAACCCATCCCTCATCAGCCTCGAGTTTCTCGCCGACTGGGGTTGGATCGATGGCTCACGCATCTCCAACCTTACCGGTCGCAGTGGCAACGTCGACTTTGACCGCATCGAGCACAGCAAGCTTCCGCTCCTCTATCAAGCCGCACGCAATTTTCTTGACCGCGCCCCCTTCACTCCCGCGCTCGAAGAACAATGGTCCGCCTTCCGCGATTTCTGCACCACCGAAGCTCACTGGCTCGACGATTACGCCCTCTACGCCGTCCTTCGTCGCCATTACAACACCGGGGCCTGGGTCAACTGGCCTGAGCATCTTCGCCGCCGCGATCCCGTCGCCATTGCTGATGCCCGCCGCGACCACTCCCAATCCCTCGCCCAGGAGCGCGCCCTCCAATTCGCCTTTGATCTTCAGTGGCGTCTACTCCGCACCGTCGCCCACCAGAAAAAAATCCGCATCCTCGGCGACGTCGCCATCTTCGTCAACATGGATTCAGCCGACGTCTGGCTTCACCCGGAACTCTTCGAACTTGACGCCGACCTTCACCCCATCCGCATCGCCGGCGTCCCACCCGATTATTTCTCTCCTACCGGCCAGCGCTGGGGCAACCCACTCTATCGTTGGGACCTTCTCGCCGAAACCAATTACGCATGGTGGGTGGAACGCATCCGTCGCGCCACTGACCTCTACGATCTCGTCCGCCTCGACCACTTCCGCGGATTTGAATCCTACTGGGCCATCCCTGCCGCTGAAGAAACTGCCGTCAACGGCGAGTGGGTCAAAGCTCCCGGCGCTGAACTCTTCCACGCTCTCGAATCCGCTCTCGGCCCTCTCCCATTAGTCGCTGAAGATCTCGGCATTATCACCGAAGCCGTCGACAATCTCCGCATCTCCTTGCAGATGCCAGGAATGCGCGTCCTCCAATTCGGCTTCGGCTCACTCGAAGCGCACAACCATCTCCCTCACCTCTATGCGCCCTCCACCGTCGCATACACCGGCACACACGACAACGACACAACGCAAGGCTGGTGGAACTCCGCCTCCACTGAAGAACGCCAGGCCGTCGAAACCTACCTCGGCCCCGTACTCTCTCACCCCGTCTGGCCTCTCATCCGCGCCGCATCATCCAGCGTCGCCCAACTCGCCCTCGCTCCTGCGCAAGACCTCCTCGAACTCGGCAGCGAATCTCGCATGAACACCCCTGCCGTTCCCAGCGGCAACTGGAGCTGGCGTGCCCCCGAAGGCTGCTTCACACCGCAACTCGCCAAAGCCCTCGCCTCCATCGTCACCATGACCGACCGCGACAACGACCCCCTTGCTCCGCCAAAACAGAAATCCAAAGAATAGTTTTATAATCCTCTATATTCAAAAAACAAAACAACTCCGTGCCCCATCCTTTTCGCCTTTTTTCTGGCGAAAGGGTGGGATACTCAGGATCTCAGTTACCAAAAATCGCAACCAGTCTTTATTCATCACTCTTCTTGTCTCTAGTTTAAAATTGCCTTTCCACACCTTCAGGAGTCTTCATGCGTCTTTCATTTCTCCTCTTCCTCACTCTCCTCACCACCTCCGTATCTCTCCTCGCCCAGGCAGACTACGACAATCCGCGTCACTGCAACACCACCACAGATTCAATCAGTGATGAATGTATGGTCGTCCTCAACTCATGGGAAGAAATTGATAAAGACCTCCATGAAATTTTCTATACAAGCCGCAACGTCGTCGACAATACCGCCATCTACGACCTCATCCTCGCCGACTACTCCAACGCAATCCAGCACCATCCCACACTCGCCCGCCTCTACTACTACCGCGCCAACGTCTACTACCAGAAAGGCGATTTCACTCACGCCATCGCAGACTACAACAAGGCCATCCACCTCAACCCCAACTTCTTCGAGGCATTCAACAATCGCGGTGCAGTCTATGATGAGCAACACCTTTACGACCGCGCCATAGTCGACTACAACACCGCCATCCGCCTCAAGCAGGATGAGTTAAAGGTCTATGACAACCGGGGCACAGCCTATGACCACAAATACAATTTCAAGCGTGCCATTGCAGACTATGACGCCGGATTGGCGCTCGGACTCATCATCATGACTCACACTCCCGGCAACCGTCTGATTGCACAGCGTCAGCTTCAGGTTTACAACCATGCTTTGGAGTTTGCGGACGAACCAGTCACCCTTGCTCCGGCCTCTCTCATGTCAGTCGCTGACCGCTGCCAGAACCGCGCCGTCGTTCGCCGCTTCACCGCCGCGCTCAGCGATTGCAACCGGCTCATCAAATATGACAGCAAATACGACTTCGGCTACTTCAGCCGCGGCTTCGTCTACCTCAAAATGAAGAACTACAATCTCGCCATTGCCGACTTCAACACCGCTATCTCCATCAATCCGAAGACCGGCTACTATTACTTCTGCCGTGGCTACGCTGAATACCTGAAAGGAAACCAAACCGCTGCTGACGCCGACTACGCCGCCGCCACCGCTGCAGATACCGCATTCAACTTTACCGCTGAAGCCGAAAAACGACCGCTCATCCATTTCAACGCCGAGTACTGGCTCCTTCAACTTCAATAACTCTTGTCACATCTATGAATCCTCAAGATAATCCTCGCCCTCCACTTTTACTTCCTTATTAGATTCTCTCCATCCCCTGGTATTTTTCATTGCGCCCCCAAGTCCGGCTACTGCTTCCTGCGTCGCTGGTGATTGCAGATCATTACCCGCTCCTCAGAGATAATTGCCTCATGAAATCCCCCTACACAACGTCGCAACAGAGAACTGAAAATCCTCCCGGTTCAAAATGTCAGGGATCATCCCGGTCCGTACC